>ERZ1026931.42-NODE-42-length-58914-cov-10.324215_pt1 | contig 58914 bp, 44 predicted proteins | sample MGYA00519253_ERZ1026931 | MGnify/ENA primary metagenome ERZ1026931 (study PRJEB26926, sample SAMN06164831) | human gut metagenome | biome: ENVO:00009003; feature: ENVO:2100002; material: ENVO:00002003 | host: Homo sapiens | place: USA | collected 2012 ... | reverse complement strand
ATACCAGCGCATTACTCTTATCGTTCAGCGTTTTCAGTACCGGTTGCAGTTCACGCAGCACCTGATCAAGACGCTGCATATCCGCCACCATCTTGTTGTAGGCCGCGGAACCCGGCTGGAAGCCCTGCATACTACGATTCAGTTCACGCAGCGTGTTCTGCATATCCGCTGGCAGATCCTGCATCGACTGGCTGGACGTGATCTTGTTCATGTTATCCAGCGTGGTTTGCAGATGTTTCATCGTGCGTTGGCTTTCCGACAGCGTATTGGTTGCCTGCTCGATCATCGGGTTCAACGGCAGATTATTGATCTTATCTAACGCTTCCATCAGACGCTGTTGAATCTGCGCCAGACCACCGCTCACGGTCGGGATTATCTGATAACCGTTAAATTCACGCACCCCGGTAATTGGCGGTTCTTTCGGGTAGAAGTCGAGATCGACATACAGCGCGCCGGTCACCAGGTTCCCGGTTTTCAGCGATCCCCGTAATCCACGTTTAAGCAGTTGCTCCAGATGAGCGCCAACATCGGTATCTTCTCCCAGTTGCGCCTTCAGACGTTCAGGTTCAATACGCACCAGCACCGGAATGCGGTAATCATTGTTAAATACCTGACGCATATTCGGTGAGAAGAAAGGTACTTTACTCACCGTACCCAAGCGGATGCCACGGAATTCCAGCGGTGCACCAGGCTGTAGGCCACGAATCGAGTCTTTAAAGAACATCAGGTAATCAATATGATCGGTATACAGTGAATCTTGAATACTTTTTTGATCGTCATAAAGATTAAACGCTGACTGTTGTGCGACCGGCTCGCCCTGCTCTAAACCTTCTGGCACATCAAAACTTACACCACCGCCAAACAGCGTGGAGAGCGATCCCATTTCTACGCGCATACCTGCTGAGGTGAGATCTACGGCGATTCCGCTGTCTTTCCAGAAACGCACATTACTGGTCACCAGACGATCGTTAGGCGCATTGATGAAAAGCTGATAGCTGATCGTACGCTTTTGCGCATCAAATGTGCTGGTTTCAACCGAGCCCACACGATAACCGCGGAAAAGGACCGGATCGCCTGGGCTCAACTGACCGGCTTTTTTGCTGTCCAGAATCACACGGATCCCTTTTGCATCTGGCGGGGCCAGCGGCGGTGAATCCAGCAGTTGGTAATTTTCCAGCTTACTGCCTTTATTGCCAGGCTGAAGTTCAATATAAGCCCCGGACAATAGCGTACCGAGCCCACTGATACCTTCACGTCCTACCTGGGGCTTCACCACCCAAAAGACAGAATCTTTATGCAGCAGCTTTTCCATTCCGGAGTTAAGACGCGCTTTAATCTCCACATGGGTCAAATCATCAGTCAGGGTTGCGCTCTCGACGATACCAACATCCACGCTGCGGCTCTTAATCGTCGTTTTACCCCCTTCAATACCTTCGGCATTGGTGGTGATAAGCGTGACCTGTGGCCCCTGATGACTGTAGTGATAAAACAGAACCCACGCGCCAATGAGTGCAGTGACGATAGGGAATATCCACACGGGCGACCAGTTTTTTACCTTTTGCACTTTGGCTTCCCCACTTTTAGATTCCATGCTGTCAGGACTCCTCATGGCCTGGTTCTGGTTCACGGTCCCACGACAGACGCGGATCAAATGTCATCGCAGAAAACATTGTCATAATGACGACTAAAGCAAACATCAAAGCACCCATTGCAGGATAAATGTTCATTAACCCTCCCATACGCACCAGCGCAGAGAGTACCGCAATCACAAAGACGTCGATCATTGACCAGCGACCGACAAATTCCACAACTTCATAAATCAGGTGCATACGTTCACTGTCGCGTTTGCCGTGCCCTTTGGCGTCCCAGCATAGCCAGGCAATGGCGATCATTTTCAACGTCGGCACCATAATACTGGCGATAAAGATAACCGCAGCCACCGGATAAGAGCCTTCGCTCCAGATTAAAACCACCCCCTCTAGTATCGTTGATGGCAGCTTTGACCCGAGCAAATCAGTAATCATAATCGGCAAAATATTGGCAGGAAGATAAAGCATGATTGACGTAAACAGTAATGCCAACGTCCATTGCAGACTGTTTTTACGCCGCACATAGCCTTTCGTCTGACAGCGTGGGCACACCCGCTCATCAGCGGGAAGTATCGCAGTGCAGCAAGAGCAGGAACGCAGTCCCTGTCGAATACCCGGCACGCCAGGCTTTAAGGCCTGCTTTATGACAGGCATTGGCGCAATATCATCCCACAGCCAGCGACGGTCAACGCACTGGAATGCACGCAGTTGCAAAACACAAAAGAAGCACCACGGAATAAAGCTGCTGCCCACGCCGATATCACCGTAAGCCATCAGCTTAACGAAGCTGACCAGCACGCCGGCGAGGAAGATTTCCGCCATCCCCCAGCTTTTTAACTGGAACAGGACGCGTGCAAGACCCGCCTTAAGTCTGGCGGGCATCTGCACCCGATTCACCAGCAGCAGGATAGTCAGCAGGCAAAACGCAGGAACCAACTGCACGAATAATAAAAAGAAGGTGCCGAGACTGGCGTAGTCTTCAGAAAAGAGAACGCTGGGGATCTCCAGCAACGTGACTTCACTACTCACCCCTGCGACGTTCATATTCACAAAGGGAAAGAGGTTTGATAAAAGCAGCATGAACAATGCTGCTAACACATAGGCTGTAGGACGCTGCCGCGGCGCGTCCCATTCAACCGTTAACGTAGTGCCACATCGTGGACATGCCGCTTTCTGACCATGCTCAAGGCGAGGTAACGCCACCAGCATGTCACACTGCGAGCACAAAATATGCTTCGCGGCATGGTGATGTTCGCACATATGTGCTCCTTTAAATTATGCGCCGTTCTTCAAAGACTCAAGATACTCCCAGCGCTCAAAGGCTTGCTCAAGTTCTTGTTCCGCTTCGTTCAGATTAGCTAATACCTGTTGTGTTTGCTCATGTGGCTGGCTGAAAAAAGCGGCGTCAGCAACCTGAGCTTGTAGCCTTTCCAGTTTAGCTTCCAGTTCTTCAAGCTGAGCGGGGAGCAGCTCCAGTTCGCGTTGCAGTTTATAGCTTAGTTTGCTCGTGCCACGTTTGACAATTTCTGCTTTAGGAGCAACGGCTTCCTCTGTTTTTTTCGCGATCGGTTGTTTAAACGCCACATACTGAGATTGCTGGCTGCGCGCGTCATGATAACCGCCGACATAACGACCAATTTTACCGCCGCCTTCGAAGATCCAGCATTCAGTTACAGTATTATCCACAAACTGACGGTCGTGGCTTACCAGCAGTACAGTCCCCTGATAGCTATCAATTAGTTCTTCAAGCAGTTCCAGCGTTTCGACGTCAAGATCGTTTGTTGGTTCATCGAGAATCAAAAGATTGCTGGGTTTCAGAAAAAGACGCGCCAACAGCAGGCGATTTCGTTCCCCACCAGAGAGCGCACGCACTGGTGTCATCGCACGTTTCGGATGGAACAGGAAGTCCTGCAGGTAACCCAGCACATGGCGAGGTTTACCGTTAACCATCACCTCTTGCTTACCTTCAGCCAGGTTGTCCATCACGGTTTTATCTGGATCCAGTTCGGCGCGGTGCTGATCGAAATAGGCCACTTCCAGCTTGGTGCCGACGTGAATGCGTCCACTGTCAGCCTGAAGCTGGCCTAACATTAGCTTCAGCAGCGTTGTTTTGCCGCAGCCGTTCGGTCCGATTAGCGCAATTTTGTCGCTACGCTGTACCTGTGCGGAGAAATCTTTTACCAGTTGCTTTCCATCAACCTGGTAATCCACATTCTCCATTTCGAAAACAATCTTGCCTGAACGGCTCGCCTCTTCGACCTGCATCTTCGCCGTGCCCATCACTTCGCGACGTTCGCCACGCTCGCGACGCATGGCTTTCAGCGCGCGCACGCGGCCTTCGTTACGGGTACGACGCGCTTTGATACCCTGACGGATCCAGACCTCTTCCTGCGCCAGCTTGCGATCAAACTCTGCGTTTTGTAGCTCTTCTACGCGCAGCGCTTCTTCTTTCTCCAGCAGATACTGATCGTAGTTACCCGGATAAGTCACCAGCTTGCCACGATCGAGGTCGACAATACGCGTCGCCATATTGCGTATAAATGAACGGTCATGGGAAATGAAGATGATTGTCCCATTGAAGGATTTCAGAAACCCTTCCAGCCAGTCGATTGTTTCAATATCCAGGTGGTTCGTTGGTTCATCCAGCAGCAGTACACGCGGATTGCTCACTAACGCGCGACCCAGCGCCGCTTTACGCAGCCAACCGCCAGAAAGCGAAGAAAGTGCGGCGTTTGGATCCAGCCCCAACTGCTCCAGCACTTCATTAATACGGCTTTCGAGCTGCCACAGATTGTGGTGATCGAGCATTTCCTGAACCCGCGCCATCTCATTCAGATTTCTGTCGCTCGGATCAGTCATCACCAGACGCGAAATATCGTGATAACGCTTCAGATATTCGGCCTGTTCTTCGATACCCTCGGCAACGAAATCATACACGCTGCCCTCAACATTACGCGGAGGATCCTGTTGCAGACGCGCCACAACCAGATCCTGCTCATAAATAATACGTCCGTCGTCAAGACCCTGCTCACGGTTCAGGATCTTCATCAGCGTCGACTTACCTGCGCCGTTACGGCCAACCAGACAGACGCGTTCGTTATCTTCGATATGCAGTTCTGCATTATCAAGAAGTGGCGCATCGCTGAACGACAGCCATGCACCATGCATACTGATTAATGACATTTATTTATCCTTTCAGGCTGCGGTAATCAGCCAGCAATTGTGGATCTGACGGTTACGGGCAAAGTCCTGGGAAAGCGTTTTTTGGGTAATTTCTTGTGCTTTCAATCCCAGTTCAGCCAAACCGTCGAGATCCATACGGAACCCACGTTTGTTGTTGGAGAACATGATCGTGCCGTCTTTACGCAGCAGACGTTTCAGATCTTTCATCAGCGCCAGATGATCGCGCTGCACATCAAACGAGTCTTCCATACGTTTTGAGTTAGAGAACGTCGGCGGATCGATGAAAATCAGATCAAACTGTTCATTGGCATCGCGCAGCCAGCCCAGGCAATCTGCCTGAATTAAACGGTGAGCGCGACCGCTCAGGCCGTTCAGACGCAGGTTGCGTTCCGCCCATTCCAGATAGGTACGCGACATATCGACCGTCGTGGTGCTACGCGCACCGCCCAATCCTGCATGTACGCTGGCGCTGCCGGTGTAGGAGAACAGGTTGAGGAAGTCCTTACCTTTACTCATCTGTCCCAGCATGCGGCGCGCAATACGGTGATCGAGGAATAAGCCCGTATCAAGATAGTCGGTCAGGTTCACCCACAGGCGCGCGTTGTACTCGCTTACCTCAATGAATTCACCCTTCTCATTCATCTTCTGATACTGATTCTTGCCTTTCTGACGCTCACGGGTTTTCAGCACCAATTTGTTTGGTGCGATTTCCAATACTGACAGCGTGGCGGCAATGATGTCGAACAGACGTTGACGTGCTTTTTGCGCATCGACCGTCTTCGGCGGGGCATATTCCTGAACCACGACCCAGTCACCGTAACGATCTACTGCAACGTTGTATTCCGGCAGGTCAGCGTCATACAGGCGATAGCATTCAATGCCTTCCTGACGCGCCCATTTTTCCAGCTTCTTAATATTCTTGCGCAGGCGGTTGGCATAATCTTCCGCTACCGTGGCTGGCTTGCTGTCCGCGGTGGTCTCTGCAACGTGATAATTCTTCTGCACGCAATCCAGCGGGCCGTTTTTCGCTTTGAACTGCTTGTCGGCACGTAATTGCAGGCTGCTGAGCAGATCCGGAGAGGCGCTGAACAGCGACAAATTCCAGCCGCCAAACTGGTTTTTCATCGTACGGCCCAGCAGGCTGTGCAGGGCAATCAGAGCAGGTTCGCTATCCAGACGCTCGCCGTAAGGCGGGTTACTGATAACCGTCCCATACGGTCCTTTCGGCAGCGGATTGCTCAGTTTGGCGACATCTTTAACGTCAAACGTCATCAGATCGGCGATACCGGCGCGGCGAGCGTTACTACGCGCTTTTTCAATCACGCGCGCATCGCTGTCAGAGCCGTAGAAATGCGAGGTATAGTCAGCCAGTCCCTTACGCGCACGCACCTGCGCCTCGGCTTTAACTTCTTGCCAGACGGCTTCGTCGTGCTGCGCCCAACCGCTGAAGCCCCAGTACCCACGGTGCAGGCCCGGCGCGCGATCGGTTGCCCACATCGCCGCTTCAATCAGCAGCGTGCCGGAGCCGCACATCGGATCGAGTAACGGGGTTCCCGGCTGCCAGCCAGAACGCATAACAATAGCGGCGGCCAGCGTCTCTTTAATCGGCGCCTGACCCGCGCGATCGCGATAGCCACGCTGATGTAAACCGTCACCGCTCAGATCGAGCGCGATGCTGGCGGTATCTTTGTTTAACCAGACGTTAATGCGCAGATCCGGGGATTCACGATCCACATTCGGACGCGGCAGATTTTTGCGGGTAAAGGCATCAACAATCGCATCCTTGACCTTCAGTGCGCCATACTGGCTGTTACGAATAGTCTCGTTCAGGCCGCTAAAGTGGACGGCAAAGGTAGCACCGGGATTAAATATCTCTGTCCAGTCGATAGCCTGAACGCCGAGGTACAGATCAAGATCGCTGTAGACCTTGCACTCTCCCATCGGCAGGATAATGCGCGAGGCCAGGCGGCTCCACATCAGGCTCTGGTAAACAAGCCGCGTGTCGCCCTTAAAATGGACCCCACCCTGAACGACCTGACACTCCAGCGCGCCGAGGTTTTCCAGTTCAGTTTTTAACAGCTCTTCCAGCCCGCGGGCCGTACTGGCAAACAGAGAATTCATAATGTCACTTTTACTCCGAGAAAATTGCTGCGCATTATAGCTAATATGGGCTGTATGTCATAAAGTTGAAGGCTTATTTTCATTCGAGGGGCTGTACAGTGGTCACGTTAACCCGACTTTTTATTCATCCGGTTAAATCAATGCGTGGAATTGGACTCACGCACGCCCTGGCAGACGTTAGCGGTCTCGCCTTTGATCGCATATTTATGATCACTGAACCTGACGGAACGTTTATAACCGCCCGCCAGTTCCCACAAATGGTTCGCTTTACCCCTTCCCCATTCCACGATGGACTGCATCTTACAGCGCCAGACGGCAGCAGCGCCCTCGTGCGATTTGCCGACTTCGCTACCCAGGATGCACCGACAGAAGTGTGGGGAAACCATTTTACCGCGCGCATTGCGCCAGTGGCTATTAACCAGTGGCTTAGCGGCTTTTTCTCCCGTGACGTGCAATTACGCTGGGTTGGTCCGCAACTGACGCGCCGGGTGAAGCGCCACGCTGATGTTCCTTTGTCCTTCGCCGATGGTTATCCCTACCTGCTGGCCAACGAAGCATCCCTGCGCGATGTGCAACAGCGCTGTCCGGCAAGCGTCAAAATGGAACAGTTTCGCCCCAATCTGGTGGTTTCGGGAGCTGGTGCCTGGGAAGAAGATACCTGGAAAGTGATTCGTATTGGCGACGTCATTTTTGATGTAGCAAAACCCTGTAGCCGGTGTATTTTCACTACCGTTAGCCCGGAAAAAGGCCAGAAACATCCAACCGGCGAACCGCTCGCCACACTGCAAACCTTCCGTACTGCGGTAGATAACGGCGATGTCGATTTCGGTCAGAATCTTATCGCGCGTAACAGTGGCGTTATTCGCGTCGGCGATGAGGTAGAAATTTTGGCAACCGGCCCCGCCAGAGCGTACGGCGCGACTGAATCAGACGATACTGCACCCGAACAACAACCTGATGCCACGGTGCTTATTGACTGGCAGGGACAGACCTTTCGCGGAAATAATCAGCAGGTATTGCTTGAGCAGCTGGAAAACCAGGGTATCCGGGTTCCCTATTCATGCCGGGCAGGCATTTGCGGATGCTGTCGAATTCGACTGGTAGAAGGCGAGGTTAGCCCGCTGAAAAAATCAGCGATTGGCGATGACGGGACAATTCTGTGCTGCAGCTGTGTTCCTAAAACAACTATCAGGCTGGAGAGTTAAACCGCCTGCTCAAGGCTGAAACTGTCGGCAATAACCTGCGGTTTCAGTCTGTCATTCATTATTTTAATCGCGTCGCCAAGTTGCATCGTACGCCCGGCGATAACCACACCAGGTTGTGCAAGCAGACAAAGCGCGGCGTTTTCACCCGGCTCAACCACCAACAGATTTACCTGTTCATCGGTATCGCTTAAATCAACACAGGCTGCGTCACCCAAGACCGGCGACCAGTTAATACCGTGTGCGACAAAGTGCCAGCTTTTTGGCATTTGTGGTTTGAGATAACGAATCGCCACCAGCGCATTAAGCACCAGTTCCGCTTTTTGCTCTTTGGCTAAATCCAGATAGCGACATTTTTCTTCAAAGGAAAAATAAAGCGCGGCGTCATCAACACAAAAACCCGACGGAGAAAAAGCATCAGGAGTGAGCATTTTACGAGCAAAACGCGAACGGAATAACATGCCATTGGCTAAATCGAGCATCATACGATCGTGCTCTTCATCATAATACCAGCGCCAGTTATCGTCGGGTTTAATTCGCATCAGTTTCTCTCCTTTCCTTAATCATCACCGTTACGACAGTATCCTTTTGCCGCTTCGTTTATTGCCCTAATAATAAAAGCTCAGAATGTTTAAATAAGCAACAGTAAAAGAATATAAAACAACCAGGGCCAGAAATAAAGCCCTGGATTGTGATTAAGATAGCATTCAGATATTGCTGACGATTTCTTTAATCAACGGCGGACCTTTAAAAATAAAGCCCGAATAAATCTGTACGAGGGTTGCACCAGCAGCTATTTTCTCACGTGCAGCAATCACCGAGTCGATACCACCAACCCCGATAATCGGCAGTTGCCCCTTTAGCTCCTGAGACAACAGGCGGATAATTTCCGTACTTTTTAATTGTAACGGTCGACCGCTCAGGCCACCCATTTGATCGCAATTTTTCATTCCCTGAACGAGAGAACGATCGAGCGTGGTGTTAGTCGCGATTACGCCATCAATATTATGACGAACTAAACTGTCAGCAACCTGGATCAGTTCTTCCACAGAAAGATCCGGTGCGATCTTTACCGCCACCGGAACATATTTATGGTGGATCGCTTGCAGATCATTTTGCTTATTTTTAATTGCCGTCAGGAGATCATCCAGTGCCTCGCCGTATTGCAGCGTGCGTAATCCCGGCGTGTTTGGTGAAGAGATATTAATCGCGATATAACCAGCATAAGCATAGACTTTTTCCATGCAAATCAGATAGTCATCTTTGCCGTTCTCTACCGGGGTATCTTTATTCTTACCAATATTAATCCCCAGAATACCGTCAAAATGCGATTTTTTAACGTTCTCAACCAGGTTATCAACTCCCAGGTTATTAAACCCCATGCGGTTGATCAAACCTTCTGCATCGACCAGACGGAACAGACGCGGTTTATCGTTACCCGGCTGAGGACGCGGCGTCACAGTACCAATTTCAATGGAACCAAATCCCATTGCGCCAAGTGCATCAATGCACTCCCCGTCTTTATCCAGTCCGGCAGCAAGCCCGAGCGGATTTTTGAACGTCAGTCCCATGCAGGTAACCGGTTTTGCCGGTACTTTTTGGCGGACAAGCGCTTCGAGCGGCGTGCCGGTAATGCGACGTAATTGCTGGAATGTCAATTCATGAGCGCGCTCTGGATCGAGCTGAAAAAGGGCTTTACGAACGAAGGGGTAGTACATGAACTCTCCTGGATTCCCGGTGTGCAAACCGGGGGCGTATTATGTGCGATAATGCACCAGAAGGGAATTGACCTGCAGCAAAAAATATCTATTGCGCGATTTTAACGCAAAATTGTCGTTACTTGCGGGCTCATACCGCCATAATCATCAATTGTGCGCCAGTTTAAATGGCACATTTTCTGGCTTCGACACCAATTTGTCTGCCTTGTCGTCTTTGGCGCAACCATGCCTGCATTGGCAATCCCCTCTCCGTTCACACTGACTACCGCCAGCGAGATATAGAAGGGCGTTGGGTTATCAATCACCACCCGTCCATTTTGGTTTATTGTCCACTTAAGTTGTTGGTAAGCCTTTTCCGGATGTAGTTCAGACAACATCTGCGGACGCCAGATAAGCTTAAACGTGGAGCGTGTGGCAATTTTCACACTATTTCCATCCTGTTTTCCTGACGGAATACCGGAGATGGCCAGTGAAAACAGTGTCTCACGATCGTCTGGCAGAGTATTTTCTGTTTTGATTAAACGTATGATGCCTGTTGCCTTTGACTTAATAAGGAACAATGGCGGTGTAACAACAAACGGTGGTTTATAGCTTGTAGACTCTGCGCCTTCCCACAGGAGTTCTGTTTTCACTTTACTGCTAATCAGATTAACCTCATCACTGGTGTTGGTGAGAGTAATGGTGAGTGACTCATTCGCAGATGGAAAAATAAAACGAGTGCCCTCTGCAACAATACCGGCCTGAGTACTGCTACTCACCGTCAGCATAGTGACAACCACTATCTGTTGGACTATTTTTTTAAAAAAGTTATTCATAATGAAAGGAGAACGTTGCATTCGCATGTACTTCCCCGGCTCCAATATCATTTTGTGTGGAACGAAGCTGCGCATAAAACACCAGAGGTACATCACCCGGTACCAGCGGATAATTCACACTCGCTTCCTTTATGGGCAGCAATGTACGGGTGTAGTCCAAAATAGCGACACCTAAGCCAGATGCTGAGTTAGTCCCTGTATCAATGCCCAGAAGTTTGGTGTTCACCGTATCCGGTGTGCCATTAAACGTTACATTTACATTGGTGACATCCGCGCCGCAATCTTGCAGATGAATAGTAAAACTGACTGCTGGTGAACTGTCTCCAGACTGCTTAAAATGACTGCTGGATATATCGCCAAACGGAACGGAAATATCTTTGTCATTCAGGGCCAGCACACACGTACTGCTGCGAAATGAACCGGTTATATTGATTGTGCCATCATGAGCAACTGCTGAAGTTGCCACCATAACAGCCCCACCGAGCAGCAATGCAATGCATCTCTTTTTCATTACTATTGCATTCCTATTGATAAAGCACATCAAAGTAAAGAACGGCCGCCGCATTACCGCCTTTAACTTCGCGTATTGTCGACTTATAACGCAGCTTATAGTGTAGAGTGACACCAGATGACTTCTTCATTAACGTCCAATCAGTTCTGCTATTAAGGGGAATTTCCTTAAGCGTACTATCCAGAATCTGAACGGCAATACCGCTGGCAGCATCGCCACTGCTGGCATCACCGCTCAGTTTAAGTAAATTGGCATCATTATCATCCGACTGCCCGCTAAAATAGACTTGTGAAGACAGATAACCCGTATCACAATTTGTAATATCGATTGAAAAATCAACTGCCGGGCTGACCGATCCCGGCGTGGTGTAGTCTCTGATATCAAAATCGCCAATATGAACAGTTTGATTTGCCGTCGCGAGCGAGACATCACACGCGAAATCCTGGAGCGCCGCATAAAGTCGAAATGGAATTGCGCCCAGGTCTGCATAGCTTTTTGGCGTTAAAATGATAAATAACAATATACTTACTGCATGTTTTTTCATCATAACGTTTCCCTAATCGTAATCCACGCGAATATATCCCGTAGAGCTAGCCTCTCCTCCGGTTGTTGGCGGAATCCCTGTTGTGCTTATAGTGTCCGCATAGAATGACACACTAGCTTGATGGTCACTTAGGACTACAACAGGGAATAAACCGCCAGCAGGGCTGACGGGATTTAGTTTGTCGTCATAGATCACAAAACCAATGCCTTCCATATTACTTTTAATTGCCGCAGGGTAATCGGGGTCTGGAGTTGCAGACAGCGATAATTTAAGATTGGCCGTGGCTTCAACACCCGATGAGCATTTAAGAGTAAACGTGGTTTGGGTTTTATAAGATGGGTTATTAGCTGATTGACCTTTAATTTTAAATGCATTTTTATTATAAATACCTACCGAGACACTCAGAATATTACCAGCAAGAACACACTCTTCGGGCGCTGAAATCGTTCCGGACACATAATATTTCAAAATTGATGGCCCGGAGGCCGAACAAACCCCAGATGAAGGCGTGTGATAGCATTCCCACAGTTCAGCGACTAAGGTTTGTGGAATCGTTAATGTACCAATGATAGGCTTACGGATCTTAATCGCGATATTACCACTATGTCCACTGGGAGCAGTTCCACTTAAATGGAGTCCGCCAGGTGTACAGAGATCTTTTCTGGAATCACTGACAGTAGAAATTCCATCAAAAGGTATTTCCGTTAATTGCTCACCACGAATAGTCACCCGGAGCTTAATATCCAGAAAGTCATTCAATTGAAACCAGTTATTCCCTGAACTGGTTAGCGGAGTGGTCGTTGTAAAAACCCATGAACCTGAATCCATTGCCGCGGAATTACAATCACAAGACAGTGTGTAATCATTAGAGGCACTCCAGGCAGCAAAGGGATCTATACTGTTGCCGGCAACATTGTTCGCATCGATAATGGTTTTGTCACCCAGATTAATCGCAAGCATAGGGTTACCACTCACCATCGTACATTGGCCCGTATAGGCGAAAACCTTGCTTCCTAATAAGCATAAGATGGTAAAAAACAAAAAACGGATAACGTTATTCATCGCTCCCATTATTTACACTCCCTTGTAATTCGTGAGATTGGCGCACCTAGTTGTTGCTCCGTTAATTGGTAATTCAATACACAGTGCTGACTGGGTTTATTACCCCATTTAATGGCAATATCACCACCAGCAGGTAAGCCCGCCATATACAATATGCCACCATCATCGACAATTCCCGTATTACCTTCTTCCCCGTCTAACGCCGCAATAGCGCCAAACGGAACCGGCTTACCCCGGTATTTTGTTTTGATCAAGGCCCGCCCACCCTTGCGCGCAGAGAATGAAGCTAACACTAATGCGCCTTTTGTCGGCACGACACTGACCACCGCGTCCTCAACATCAACGTTTTGCCCTAGTGAACTCGCATCCAACGCAATACGGTTCTCGCGATACGTCGTAGCATGCGGAATGACGGTGTATCCTCGCCAGTCGGTTTTCACGCCCACGCTGTTTGTCAAACGGGTTCCTTCAGCGCCAGGCGCTGCAACCAATACATTGGTTTCCCCCAAAGGCTGACTTAAAGTAACGCCGTGTGAATGAACAACCACCCCACCGGAAAGACCATAGTTAACCTGTTGAAAATCGCCATTTTCACTGTAGTTGTAGCCCAACTGCGCATTACCATAGGTACTCTGCAAATCTAAACCCGCACTACCACTAGCAGAGCTATTTTGACTGACGTATCCCTGTTGGACGCTATAGCTTAAGTTTGCTGCATCAAGCAATGTCCCCGATATCCCTGTGTTTTGGTTGAAATGCCCTTCGTTGTCGATACTGGTATTCGAGGTGGCATAAGCCGAATTTCGTCTGTCAGCAATACCTGAAGTTTTCCCCGCCAGCCATTTCCCCAAAGGTAATGAAAGATTTAAAGCAAATATTTGATCCGTCTCGGGCTGCCCTTTAGATTGGCTATAGTTCCAGGATAAGCTAATCGTCACATCCTTAATCGATGTGTTATAGCCAAATTGTATTAACTTATCTTTTTCGTCAGTATGCCAGTACGACTGTTCACTACCGCTCAAATAAAAAGACCCATACTCACCAAGCTGTTGAGAAATATTAACCTGTATTTTCCCACGTTTGGTGTAATACAAATTATAATAACGTGACCATAATGGTGTATCTTCGTCATCGCCATCTTCAAATGCATAACCATCCATATGCTTATACATCGTATCAGCCAAAGTATAATAACCAGATGTCGAATAACGATACCCCAATAATTGCAGGTTTGTTCCAAGCTCATTCAACGATTTAGCGTATAAAAAACGAATCGATTGACCATGATGCACACTATCATCAATCAGCGTACTGCTCGCATTTGTAACATCGATAGAAACAGCACCCAAGTCGCCAAAGTTAAATCCCGTACCAAACAGTTGAGACTGATAGTTTTCAGCGTATTGCATGCCGCCATAGAACGTAACGCCCCATGGCCCGCCCCACTGCACGGTTGCCTGACCGAATGGCTTTTCATCCTGCTGAGTATTGCCAGAACGGAACTTCGCTATGGTCGCGGCATACTTTATCGCCCCTTCACGCTGCAGCAAAGGAACGGTGGAATAAGGTATAGAATAAGAGCTAATGCTACCATCAGATTCCTTTATTTCCACCTGCAAGTCACCGCTTGAGGACGTGGAAAAAAGATCGCTAAATTCAAATGCACCGGGGGACACATAGGTCTGGTAAACAACATAACCATTCTGTTTCACCGTGACCTGAGCATTACTTTTGGCAATTCCCCTCACTACAGGTGCGAAACCTCGCATACTGTCTGGTAGCATGTTTTCATCCGACGCCAATTGTACGCCACGAAAGCTGACGCTATCAAAAAGCTCACCTGATGTATAATTGTCGCCAACGGTAAGTTCGCTATTTAATGGAATAACCGTATGCTGTATATAAGAGCTAACGTTTTCCCACTTATCACCGCTATTACTGCTTGTGCTCCATGTTGATGAATTGCGTAACCGCCATCCCCCTAAATTGAGACCACTGTTCAACCCCAGAAAGTAACTGTTATCGGCGCTACTCCCTTCACTTTTATCCGAGCTGTTGGCGCCATTAAAAACATAGTTAAGCAGTAGTGCATTAATGCCCTGCTCCCATTTTTCTGGAGGTACGTAGCCTTGTGCTGTATTTCTAACCGCTATCTGTGGAACTGAAATATCTAAGCGTAGCTTTGCGACATCAAATGTTAATTTAGAATCAGGAATTATCGTCTCTAATGGCGCACAAGCTTGTTTTTTTAATAAATTAAATGCTGAATAGGATGATGTTTTCACTCCCATTCGTTCCAGACTTTCAGTTGTCAGGCAGGCACTAACTTCCTCTTTAGGATTTAATGTTACAAAGTTGACATCACGTGACTCAACAAAAGCATCGTTAAGAAAAATATCGACACGGTAAGTACCAGGGGCAACTTCCTGTCCTTTTTCAAAATGCGACAAATCAGCAACAGAGTGAGGATCATCAGAAAAAAAACTCGGGTCGAACCACATTTCACTATGCGCATTAAAAGAAAATGTTCCAGAAATAGCCAGCGCAATAAATGAAAGTCTCGGGACCTTAAGTAGTAACCGAGGGGGTGGGTATTTATCCATAAACATCTCAGCCCTTTGAGTTTATATTAAGACTTACATTCAAGCTCTTCTGTTATCGCACCGTAGTCATTAATAGTCCGATACATTAATTTTCCTGTGACCTGATGCGGTACTTTAAACGTATGCTGAGATTTTGGTGCAATCATTTCATTTTTTAGCGCCTGCGTCCCTACTTTCATTTGCGTAAGCGTAATAAAATAAGGGCTCGGATTATCCACAAGAATATCGCTCCCTGAATATGAACAGCGCAGCGCTGCCGGGGCGTTACTAATGGAAATAGGTAAATTATCCGGCCGCCAGAACATTTTTATTACACTTTGCACAGCAATTTTCAGTTGATTCGTTCCACCATCATTCTTTTCTGTTGAGGGTATTGCACGAGAACTTACATAGAAAAGACTTTCCCTGTCTTTTGGCAGCTCAGGACCAACATACATTATCCTGATTAAATTTTCTCTTTGAGTCTTCAAAAGAAAAAGTGGCGGTGTGACAACGAAGTCTTCAGTTTTAGTCTGTGCTGAACTCAAAATAAAAGACTGAACAAGAAATGGCGTTTGCGCACTGGTATTGCGTAAACTTAATGAAATTTGTTTATCACTTTCATGATAAACCAACCGGGTTGCGCCTAAGCCAACGCCACCATTACTATCATTTGCACTGGCAAACGCAGCTGTGCCGCTACTTAATAAAAGAGATAAACTCGCAGCAACAATTCCATTTGTGGTGCAACTTTTCATATTTCATAACCAAGTTATCGATATCAATATGCCCTTCTATTTTACATAGATAAAAGGGCAGAATACTTTTACTAAAGTAATCTATTATTAATAGTAGTTAATATGGAAGTTTACGACTGCGTTGACCGTTCCTGCAGTCGCTTTACCCGTGGCAACATAGTCGACCAGGAATTTCAGCGTCTGATCGCCAGTGGCTAACTGAATACCATCTTGAGCAGTCTCTGTATTCGGCGTGATTTTATCCGTACCGTTAGGCATATACATCTGCAACGCGACGTTTGTGGCCTGACCTGTTGTCGCCTGATTGGCAAAAGCGGTTGTAATGTTGCTATCCTGAGCGGCGCTGAACGTAAACGCGGCATTTTTAGTTACTGTAACATCACAGTCTTTCAGCTCAATTGGCACATCCGTTTTAACACCTGATTCCTGGCCACTTGTTTGCAGCTTTGTCGCACTCACATCTGGCAGCGTCACAGAAGAGTCTTTCGTTGCAGCAACCAGAGTACAGGCCGGAGCAATAACCTTACCGGTGAAGTTTACGGAGCCATCAGTGATTGCGTCATCATCTGCCGCCATCGCGCCCGCAGAAACAAACAACGCGCCCAAAGCAAGTGCTAATACACTTTTCTTCATGTTTTTATCCTATCCATAATATTGATTAATCCATTGCTACAATACCTATTAGCATTTTGAATGCTAAACCATTCACTCAGAAAGATTAAATTATATAACCTTAATTTGAATTTAAGTAATTCTAACATACCGTATGTGAATGTATTTTTTAATATATTATATCACACCCGCTTTAATCTCTAATTTTTGCATGATTACTTACAGCATTCATCAATAATGTAAATACAAAATTATTTCTTTATCTAATTTTAAGAAAACGTTTATGAAAAAAAACATTTAGCACATGTATTTCTCTCTGTAATACTCCACGACTGTTATCAATGTTAATTAAAAGCAAACAATTGGTTATAAGGGGAGAATGAAATTATGCGTGTCATCACTCTGGCGGGGAGCCCTCGCTTTCCTTCTCGCTCCAGCGCGTTACTGGAATATGCCCGAGAAAAACTGAACGGACAGGATGTGGAAGTTTTTCACTGGAATCTGCACAACTTTGCCCCAGAAGACCTGATCTATGCCCGTTTCGACAGCCCGACGTTGAAGACATTTATCGAACAATTGCAGGATGCTGACGGGTTAATTGTCGCAACACCGGTCTATAAAGCCGCTTACTCTGGCGCCCTGAAAACCCTGCTCGATCTGCTCCCCGAGCGGGCGCTGGAAGGGAAAGTAGTTTTGCCGCTGGCGACCGGCGGCAGTGTGGCGCATTTACTTGCCGTCGATTACGCGCTGAAACCGGTACTGAGCGCATTAAAGGCCCAGGAGATCCTGCACGGTGTATTTGCCGATGATTCACAGGTAATTGATTATCAACATAAACCTCAGTTTACGCCCAACCTTCAGCAGCGCCTGGACAGTGCGCTCAACACCTTCTGGCTGGCGTTGCATCGTCGCGATGTCCAACTTCCTCAACTGAACACCCTGCGAGGTACCGCCCATGCTTGATCTTCTCAAGCGTCACACGTCATGGCTGGCACTGACCGGGTTGTTGTCGCTGTCAACTCTGGGGCATGCCGCAGAGTCGGCCCCCGATGCCCTGCGTATTGGTTACCAGAAAGGAAGCGTCAGTATGGTGCTGGCCAAAAGCCATCAGCTACTGGAGAAACGCTATCCGCAGACTAAAATCTCGTGGGTCGAATTCCCGGCTGGACCGCAAATGCTGGAAGCACTCAATATCGGCAGTATCGACCTCGGCAGCACCGGTGATATTCCACCAATTTTTGCCCAGGCCGCCGGAGCCGATCTGGTTTACGTGGGCGTCGAGCCGCCCAAACCGAAAGCCGAAGTGATTCTGGTGCCGAAAAATAGCCCGATCCAGAGCGTCGCGCAGCTTAAAGGACATAAAGTCGCCTTCCAGAAAGGTTCCAGCGCCCACAATTTACTGCTCCGGGCGCTGCAACAGGCCGGACTGAAATTTACCGATATTCAACCGACCTATCTGACTCCCGCCGATGCACGAGCGGCCTTTCAGCAAGGAAACGTTGATGCGTGGGCTATCTGGGACCCCTACTACTCCGCCGCGTTACTGCAAGGTGATGTGCGCGTGCTGAAAGACGGCTCAGACCTCAAACAGACCGGTTCGTTTTATCTCGCTGCACGTCCTTATGCCGAGAAAAATGGCGCATTTGTTCTTGGCGTGCTGGATACCTTTAGCCAGGCCGATGCGTTAACGCTCAGCCAGCGCCAGCAAAGCATATCCCTGCTTGCTAAAACCATGGGCCTGCCCGAGCCGGTAATTGCGTCTTATCTGGATCACCGCCCGCCAACCACCATTGTGCCAGTCAACGCCTCTGTTGCTGCCCTACAACAACAAACCGCCGATCTGTTTTATGACAACCGTTTGGTACCGAAAAAAATCGATATTCGTCAGCGTATCTGGCAACCCACTCAGCAGGCAGGAGAAAAATTATGAGTCTGAACATATTCTGGTTTTTACCCACCCATGGTGACGGTCATTATCTTGGAACGGAAGAAGGTTCGCGCCCGGTCGATCACGGTTATCTGCAACAAATCGCGCAAACAGCCGATCGTCTTGGATTTACCGGCGTCCTGATCCCAACCGGACGCTCTTGCGAAGATGCCTGGCTGGTCGCCGCCTCGATGATCCCGGTCACCCAGCGATTAAAGTTTCTGGTCGCGCTGCGTCCAAGCGTCACCTCACCAACGGTTGCCGCACGTCAGGCTGCGACGCTCGACAGACTCTCAAATGGCCGGGCGTTATTTAACCTGGTGGCCGGCAGCGATCCACAGGAGCTGGCTGGTGACGGCGTGTTCCTCGATCACACCGAGCGCTATGAAGCCTCTGCGGAATTTACTCAGGTCTGGCGACGCCTTCTGCAAGGTGAAACGGTGGATTTCAACGGCAAACATATTCACGTCCGCGGCGCGAAGCTGTTTTTCCCTCCCGTACAACAACCCCGGCCACCGCTTTATTTCGGCGGCTCGTCTGATGTCGCACAAGACCTTGCTGCCGAGCAGGTTGATCTCTATCTGACCTGGGGCGAGCCGCCGGAACAGGTGAAAGCGAAGATTGAACAGGTGCGGGCCAAAGCAGCGGCGCTCGGGCGCAAGATCCGCTTTGGTATTCGTCTGCATGTGATCGTACGGGAGACAACGCACGAGGCGTGGCAGGCAGCTGATCGTCTGATAGCCCACCTTGATGACGACACCATTGCCAAAGCCCAGGCCGCCTTCTCAAGAACGGATTCGGTTGGTCAGCAGCGAATGGCTGCACTGCACAACGGTAAACGCGACAAACTGGAAATTAGCCCGAACCTGTGGGCAGGCGTTGGCCTGGTACGCGGTGGCGCAGGTACCGCGCTGGTCGGAGATGGTCCGACTGTCGCTGCGCGTATCAACGAGTATGCCGCGCTGGGAATCGACAGCTTTGTGTTGTCCGGATACCCACATCTGGAAGAGGCATACAAGGTCGGCGAGCTGCTGTTCCCACATCTGGATGTTGCTATACCAGAAATTCCACAACCGCAACGCCTGCAACAGCAAGGCGAAGCGGTAGCAAATGACTTTATCCCGCGCAAAGTCGCGCAAAGCTAAGGAGCTGCTAATGGCAACGCCGAGAAACAGGTGGTTATTACGCCTCGCGCCCTGGTTTTTACCGGTAGGTCTGGTAGCGCTCTGGCAGCTCGCATCTTCAATGGGCTGGCTGTCCACTCGCATCCTGCCCTCTCCTGAGGGTGTTATCGAAGCTTTCTGGACGCTTTCCGCCAGCGGCGAGCTTTGGCAGCATCTGGCCATCAGTTCCTGGCGCGCGTTGATCGGATTCTCCATCGGAGGATCGATTGGCCTGACACTGGGACTGATCAGCGGTCTTTCGCGTTGGGGAGAGCGCCTGCTGGATACCTCGGTGCAAATGCTGCGTAACGTACCGCATCTGGCGCTGATCCCGCTGGTGATTCTGTGGTTCGGCATTGATGAATCCGCCAAGATCTTTCTCGTTGCGTTGGGCACGCTGTTCCCTATTTACATCAACACCTGGCATGGGATCCGGAATATCGATCGTGGGCTGGTAGAAATGGCGCGCAGCTATGGATTATCCGGCTTTTCACTGTTTGTTCATGTGATCCTCCCCGGCGCCCTACCCTCGATTATGGTCGGCGTGCGTTTTGCTCTCGGGCTGATGTGGCTGACGCTGATTGTGGCGGAAACCATTTCTGCCAATGCCGGTATTGGTTACCTGGCGATGAACGCCCGCGAATTTCTGCAAACCGATGTGGTCGTGGTGGCCATTATTCTCTACGCCCTGCTTGGCAAACTTGCCGACGTCAGCGCCCAATTGCTGGAGCGAGTCTGGCTACGCTGGCACCCGGCTTACCATGTAAAGGAGGCTACCGTATGAATACCGCTCGCCTGAACCAGGGTACACCGCTGTTGCTGAGCGCCGTGAAAAAACAATACGCCGCCAATACAGTGCTCAATCAATTAGATTTGCATATTCCGGCCGGACAGTTTGTTGCCGTGGTTGGCCGCAGCGGTGGTGGTAAAAGTACGTTGCTGCGTCTGCTGGCAGGGCTGGAATCGCCCACCTCAGGCGCATTACTTGCCGGAACTACCCCACTGGCGGAAATTCAGGATGATACACGTATGATGTTTCAGGATGCGCGTCTGCTGCCATGGAAGACGGTTATCGATAACGTCGGTCTGGGCCTGAAAGGTCTCTGGCACAATGCGGCCCGGGATGCGCTGGCCGCCGTTGGACTGGAGAATCGTGCTCAGGAGTGGCCCGCAGCGCTTTCTGGCGGACAAAAACAGCGCGTGGCCCTGGCGCGGGCATTAATTCACCGCCCCGGTTTGCTGCTGCTGGATGAACCCCTCGGCGCACTGGATGCTTTAACCCGCCTTGAAATGCAGGAGCTGATCGTCTCTTTATGGCAAGAGCACGGCTTTACCGTACTGCTGGTCACCCATGACGTCAGTGAAGCGGTGGCAATGGCCGATCGCGTGTTGCTGATTGAGGACGGAAAAATCGGGCTGGATTTAACGGTGGATATTGCGCGACCTCGCCGGATTGGTTCCGTGCGTCTGACAGAACTGGAAGCCGAGGTGTTGAATCGGGTAATGCAGCGTGGTGAGGCAGAACAGTCAATCCGACTGCATGGATAAACATTCAGGACGTCGTAGGCCCGGTAAGCATGAGCGCTACCGGGCATTTTGCCGGATGACGGCGTTACCGCCTTATCCGGCCTACAAAACTACAGGTCAACGTCTCAGGCTAGCGCTTTAGTGATCTTCTCGAACAGATCGCCGGAGAGATTCTCCAGACCTTTCAGCTGTTCCAGCGCCGCACGCATTTTCGCCTGACGTTTTGCATCATAACGTTTTAAGCGAATCAGCGGCTCAATCAGACGTGACGCCACCTGCGGATTACGACTATTAAGCTCAGTCAACATGTCGACCAGGAACTGATAGCCGCTACCATCTTCCGCATGAAATGCCGCCGGGTTGCTACCTGCAAAGGCACCAATCAGCGAACGGATTCGGTTCGGGTTACTCATACTGAAAGAGCGATGCTTCAGCAGACCGCGTACTGTTTCCAGTACATTATCCGCCGGGCTGGTGGATTGCAGGATAAACCATTTGTCCATCACCAGACCGTCATGGTGCCACTTATCGTCATACTCCTGCATTAGCGCGTCGCGACATGGCAGTTGTGCCGCCACTGCCGCGGATAGCGCCGCCAACGCATCGGTCATATTGTTCGCTTCACGGTACTGCTTGCTTACCAGTGTGTCAGCCAGATGGGTTTCGCCAAAGGCCAGGAAACGCAGGCAGGCATTGCGCAGCGTACGCTTGCCAATATCGGCATGCTCAACGCGGTACTCATCAAGATGATTAGCGTTATAGATGGCAAGGAATTCATCCGCCAGCTCGGCCGCCAGCGTGCGGGTTAACGCTTCGCGTACTTCGGTTATCGCCACCGGATCGATGATGTCAAACAGTTCGGCTATTTCATTTACTGAAGGCAGCGTCAGGATCTCTGCCGCCAGCGCCGGATCGATTCTTTCATCCAGTAAAATTGCGCGGAATGCATCAGCCACGTGTACCGGCAGCGAGAGCGGTTGTCCCTGCTGATGACGAGCAACATTAAGCTTAATATAAGTCGCCAGCAGGCTTTGTGCGGCATCCCAACGAGAGAAATCGTTTCGCGCATGACGCATCAGGAAAGTCAGCTGCTGATCGCTCCATTTATATTCCAGTTTTACCGGCGCGGAGAATTCGCACAGCAGCGCCGGAACCGGCTGGAAGTAGACGTTATCAAAGACAAACGTCTGCTCTGCCTGGGTGACGTTGAGCACGGAATTCACCGGGTGACCACCTTTTTGTAGCGGGATCACTTTCCCTTCGTTGTCATACAACTCGAGGGCGAATGGAATATGCAGCGGCTGTTTTTCGGCCTGATCCGGCGTGGCCGGCGTGCGCTGGCCGATCGTCAACGTGTACTGCTCAGTTGACGGGTTGTAGTCATCACGCACGGTCAGAATCGGCGTACCGGACTGGCTGTACCAGCGGCGGAAATGGGAGAGATCAACGTTAGACGCATCTTCCATCGCCTGCACGAAATCATCACAAGTTGCAGCGCTACCGTCGTGACGCTCAAAGTAGAGCTGCATCCCTTTCTGGAAGTTAGTCTCACCGAGCAGGGTGTGGATCATACGAATCACTTCAGCGCCCTTTTCGTACACGGTCAGGGTATAGAAGTTGTTCATTTCAATGACCATATCCGGACGGATAGGATGCGCCATCGGGCTGGCATCTTCAGCAAACTGCAGGCCGCGCATGGTACGCACATTGCTGATGCGGTTTACCGCGCGTGAGCCGAGATCGGAACTGAACTCCTGATCGCGGAACACGGTTAAACCTTCTTTCAGGCTCAACTGGAACCAGTCACGACAGGTCACACGGTTGCCGGTCCAGTTGTGGAAATATTCATGACCGATGACGCGCTCAATATCGAGGTAGTCTTTGTCGGTGGCGGTATCGGTACGTGCCAGCACATATTTGGAGTTAAAGATGTTCAGACCTTTATTCTCCATCGCGCCCATGTTGAAGAAATCCACGGCGACAATCATATAGATGTCGAGGTCATACTCGAGGCCAAAGCGCTCTTCATCCCATTTCATGGAGTTTTTCAGTGAGGTCATGGCCCACGGCGCGCGGTCCAGGTTTCCGCGATCGACATACAGCTCCAGTGCCACTTCACGCCCTGAGCGGGTAGTAAAAGTGTCGCGCAGGACGTCAAAATCACCGGCTACCAGCGCAAACAAATAGCACGGTTTCGGGAACGGATCCTGCCACTGTACCCAGTGACGACCATTTTCCAGTTCACCCTGAGCCACGCGGTTACCGTTGGAGAGCAGGAACGGATATTGCGTTTTATCAGCGATAATTTTGGTGGTAAAACGTGCCAGGACATCGGGCCTGTCGAGATACCAGGTAATATGGCGGAACCCTTCCGCTTCACACTGGGTGCACAGCGCTTCGCCAGACTTGTACAGTCCTTCCAGCGCGGTATTGGCCGCTGGGCTAATTTCGTTCACGATACGCAGCGTAAAACGTTCCGGTAACTGACTGATGACCAGAGCGCCCTCTTCTTCTTTATACTCTGTCCACGGCTCGTCGTTCACGTGGATCGACACCAAGGTCAGATCTTCGCCATTCAGGCGCAGGGGCGCATCGGACGCGCCATGACGGACAGCCTGGCTCACTGCGGTGACCACGGTTTTTTCAGCATCCAGGTCAAAGGTCAAGTCAATATCAGTAATCTGGTAATCCGGCGCACGATAGTTGTGACGGTATTTGGCTTGTGGCTGTTGTGTCATAAAAAAACCTTTAGCATCTTTAATAGAGTCTCGGCTTCAGTCTATTCCTGTTGCGTAAATCGCGCTACGCAGAATGTTCATCTTTTCAGGCACAAACACCCTTTTTGCTACATTTTCATAACACGTGGCACGAATTGCCCTCGACCAGAAAGAGAGCTTATGGTGTGATCGGGGTTCAATAAATCGCTAAACAGGGTATACTCCAGCGGTTTTCTTAGTTGTTTATTGTACTAAACGCTCCCGTGAGAGGATGCTACTGCGCACCTATGACACAATTCGCTTCTCCTGTTCTGCACTCGCTGCTGGATACAGACGCTTATAAGTTGCATATGCAGCAAGCCGTTTTTCACCACTACTATGATGTACAAGTAGCGGCTGAATTTCGTTGCCGTGGCGATGACCTGCTCGGTATTTATGCCGATTCTATTCGTGAGCAGGTGAATGCTATGCAGCACCTGCGACTGCAGGAGGATGAGTACCAGTGGCTCTCCGGCCTGCCTTTCTTTAAAGCTGATTACCTCACCTGGTTACGTGATTTCCGCTATAACCCGGAACAGGTTTGCGTCACTAATGATAACGGTAAGCTAAACATCCGCTTAACCGGTCCGTGGCGTGAAGTGATCATGTGGGAAGTCCCGCTGTTAGCGGTGATTAGCGAACTGGTACACCGTTACCGTTCACCTGAATCAGGCGTCCCGCAGGCACTCAATGAGCTGGAAAGCAAACTAGTAGAATTCTCTGCTTTAACGAAAGATGTCGATATGTCCCGCTTCCATTTGATGGATTTCGGTACGCGTCGTCGTTTTTCGCGCGAAGTACAGCAGGCTATCGTTAAACGCCTGCAGCAAGAGCCCTGGTTTGTCGGCACCAGTAACTACGATCTGGCCCGCCGCCTGTCATTAACCCCAATGGGTACGCAGGCGCATGAGTGGTTCCAGGCTCATCAGCAAATCAGTCCTGAACTTGCCACCAGCCAGCGCGTAGCCCTGGCCGCCTGGTTAAATGAATACCCTGACCAACTCGGCATTGCATTGACCGATTGCATCACCATGGACGCGTTTTTACGCGACTTTGGCGTTGAGTTTGCGACCCGCTATCAGGGTCTACGCCATGACTCAGGCGATCCGGTGGAATGGGGTGAAAAAGCCATCGCCCATTATGAAAAACTGGGTATTGATCCGCTGAGCAAAACGCTGGTTTTCTCAGATAATCTCGATCTGAAAAAAGCGATTGAACTCTACCGCCACTTCTCTTCCCGCGTACAGTTGAGTTTTGGTATTGGGACACGGCTAACATGTGACATTCCGCAGGTTAAGCCGCTCAATATCGTTATTAAGCTGGTGGAATGTAACGGCAAACCGGTGGCGAAGTTATCTGACAGCCCGGGTAAAACCATCTGCCACGATAAAGCATTTGTTCGTGCACTGCGCAAAGCCTTCGATCTCCCGCATATTAAAAAAGCCAGTTAATCCTTCCAGGGAGCTATTTTGGCTCCCTTATTCACGTTTATTTCCGAAATCTTTCACTCCAGCTACGAATTCTGCTTGTCTGATTGCAGATGCCAGGTAACATAGGTATCCCCCCCATTATGGGTGGACATGTGTTTATATATCCGACTATTAACAGAGAGAATATTATGAGCGTTGTGCCTGTAGCCGACGTACTCCAAGGCCGCGTAGCCGTTGACAGCGAAGTCACCGTGCGCGGATGGGTGCGTACCCGCCGAGATTCAAAAGCTGGCATCTCCTTCCTCGCCGTTTATGACGGTTCCTGCTTTGATCCTGTACAGGCCGTCATCAATAATTCTCTGCCCAATTACAATCAGGACGTACTGCGCCTGACGACGGGTTGTTCAGTTATCGTAACGGGTAAAGTCGTTGCATCACCTGGACAAGGACAGAGCTTTGAAATTCAGGCCACTGAGGTTGAAGTCAGCGGCTGGGTCGAAGATCCTGACACTTACCCAATGGCAGCCAAGCGTCACAGCATTGAGTATCTGCGTGAAGTGGCGCATATGCGTCCGCGTACCAACATGATTGGTGCGGTAGCGCGTGTACGTCACACGCTGGCGCAAGCTCTGCATCGTTTCTTCCACGAGCAGGGTTTCTTTTGGGTATCAACGCCGCTGATTACTGCTTCCGATACGGAAGGTGCCGGTGAAATGTTCCGTGTTTCTACACTGGATCTGGAAAACCTGCCGCGTAACGATCAGGGCAAAGTCGATTTCGACAAAGACTTCTTTGGTAAAGAGGCCTTCCTGACCGTTTCCGGTCAGCTGAACGGTGAAACCTACGCCTGCGCCCTGTCCAAGATTTATACTTTTGGCCCGACGTTCCGTGCAGAAAACTCTAACACCAGTCGTCACCTGGCAGAGTTCTGGATGCTGGAACCAGAAGTGGCTTTTGCTGACCTGAACGATGTTGCAGGCCTGGCTGAAGCGATGCTGAAGTACGCGTTTAAAGCCGTTCTGGCAGAGCGTGCGGATGATATGAAATTCTTCGCTGAACGTGTCGACAAGGACGCGATTTCACGCCTGGAGCGTTTCATTGACGCTGACTTCGCGCAGGTGGATTACACCGACGCGGTAAGCATTCTGGAAAAATGCGGCAAACAGTTCGAAAACCCGGTTTACTGGGGTGTGGATCTGTCTTCTGAGCATGAACGTTACCTTGCTGAAGAGCACTTTAAAGCGCCGGTGGTGGTGAAAAACTACCCGAAAGATATCAAAGCGTTTTATATGCGCCTTAACGAAGACGGTAAAACCGTTGCTGCAATGGACGTACTCGCCCCGGGAATCGGTGAAATCATCGGTGGTTCTCAGCGTGAAGAGCGTCTGGACGTGCTGGATACCCGTATGCTGGAAATGGGTCTGAACAAAGAGGATTACTGGTGGTATCGCGATCTGCGTCGCTACGGTACCGTTCCGCATTCCGGCTTCGGATTGGGATTCGAGCGTCTGATCGCTTACGTCACCGGCGTGCAGAACGTCCGTGATGTTATTCCGTTCCCGCGTACTCCGCGTAACGCCACCTTCTAAACGTGCGTTATTGTTTCAAAGGCCAGCATTGCTGGCCTTTTTTATACCCTTTTCATGTTATCTGGATACCCATCTCACGTTAAACACAACCTTTCAATTCCCTCTACCTGTTACGTAATATTTCATCGCAATACATTTGCACAAAAAATAATCATCAATTTTATTGTGGATTAGCATTTTCTGATTAAATAGTACATTTTTTAGCCCTTTACACGGCATTCCAGACGTCCAAAAATCGTTACCTGTAAAAGCCGAACTTTCCGGTATAACGGATAAAAAATAACCTTATCAAAATTAAATATAAGAAAATCATATAAATAGAAATAAAAACGAGAATTTTCAGCGCAGGGGTATCCGAAGTTTGACGCTGTTCACAAAGTTGCACAAAAATAACATCTTGTTACACATTTTTTCTTTTTGAAACCAAATCTTTATATTTGTAGCACTTTGACGGTAGCGAAACGGTAGTTTGAATGGAAAGATGCCTGTCAGACACATAAAGACACCAAACTCTCATCAATAGTTCCGTAAATTTTCATTGACGGAATTTATTGGCGGCAGTGGCAGGTGTCATATAAAAACCGATGAGGGTAATAAATAATGATGAAGCGCAATATTCTGGCAGTGGTTATCCCTGCTCTGCTGGTAGCCGGGGCAGCTAACGCTGCAGAAGTTTATAACAAAGATGGCAACAAGCTGGATGTATACGGTAAAACCGTAGGTCTGCACTATTTTTCTGATAACGCTGGCAACGATGGCGATCAGACTTATGCCCGTCTTGGTTTCAAAGGGGAAACTCAGATTAATTCCGATCTGTCCGGTTACGGTCAGTGGGAATACAACTTTGCCGGTAACAACTCTGAAGGCGGCAGCGACGCTCAGAACGGTAACAAAACCCGTCTGGCATTTGCCGGTCTGAAATATGCCGATCTGGGCTCTTTCGACTACGGTCGTAACTACGGTATCGTTTATGATGCCCTGGGTTACACCGATATGCTGCCAGAATTTGGTGGTGATACCGCGTACAGCGACAACTTCTTCGTTGGCCGTGTAGGTGGTGTTGCGACCTACCGTAACTCTAACTTCTTCGGTCTGGTTGATGGCCTGAACTTCGGTATCCAGTATCTGGGTAAAAACGAGCGTGATGGCAATACCGGTCGTTCTAACGGCGACGGCGTTGGCGGTTCTGTAAGCTACGAAATGGATGGCTTCGGTATCGTTGGTGCTTACGGTGCAGCTGACCGTACCAATGCGCAGGAAAACTCTTTCTACGCTAACGGCGGCAAAAAAGCTGAGCAGTGGGCAACCGGCCTGAAGTATGATGCTAACAACATCTACCTGGCAGCGAACTACGGTGAAACCCGTAACGCAACCCGCCTCTCTACTACCCAGAATGGCGTGACCACCAGCGGCTTCGCCAACAAAACGCAAGATTTCTTTGTTGTCGCTCAGTACCAGTTCGATTTCGGTCTGCGCCCGTCCATCTCCTACAACAAATCTAAAGCGAAAGACGTAGAAGGTGTAGGCAACGAAGATCTGGTGAACTACATTGAAGTGGGCGCAACCTACTACTTCAACAAAAACATGTCCACCTATGTTGACTACCAGATCAACCAGATCGATTCTGACAACAAACTGGGTGTGAACTCTGACGACACCGTAGCACTCGGTATCGTTTACCAGTTCTAATAGCAGACCTCTTTGTTAAATGCCTATAAAACAGGACTTCGGTCCTGTTTTTTTATATCTGCTAGCGAATTCTTGCGTCTTAAAAAAACACCTCAGCTTTTCGTCAGTAACGGTTGGCATTTTGTAAATCTACCGTTAACCTGATAGCGGACTTCCCTTCTGTAATCACTATGGAACCTCGTCATGTTTGAGAACATTACCGCCGCTCCTGCCGACCCCATTTTGGGTCTGGCTGATTTGTTTCGTGCCGATGACCGCCCTGGAAAAATAAACCTCGGGATCGGTGTATATAAAGATGAGACAGGCAAAACGCCGGTGCTGACCAGCGTTAAAAAAGCCGAGCAATATATACTGGAAAATGAAACCACCAAAAATTACCTTGGCATTGACGGTATTCCAGAGTTTGGTCGCTGCACTCAGGAATTACTGTTTGGTAAAGAGAGTTCGCTGATCAACGATAAGCGTGCACGTACAGCACAGACCCCTGGCGGCACTGGTGCACTGCGCGTGGCAGCTGATTTCCTGGCAAAAAATACGTCGGCTAAACGCGTATGGGTAAGCAATCCAAGCTGGCCGAACCATAAGAGCGTCTTTAACTCTGCAGGCCTGGAAGTTTGTGAATACAACTATTACGATGCAGCAAACCACTCATTAGATTTTGATGCGCTGCTGGCAAGCCTCAGCGAAGCGCAGGCTGGCGACGTGGTGCTATTCCACGGCTGCTGCCATAACCCTACCGGCATCGATCCTACGCTGGAACAGTGGCAAACGCTGGCTCAGATGTCTGTCGAAAAAGGTTGGTTACCGCTGTTCGACTTCGCATACCAGGGCTTTGCCCGTGGCCTGGAAGAAGATGCAGAAGGTCTGCGCGCATTTGCGGCTCTGCACAAAGAGCTGATCGTCGCCAGCTCCTACTCCAAGAACTTTGGACTGTACAATGAGCGTGTAGGCGCCTGTACGCTGGTTGCTGCCGATGCGGAAACCGTTGACCGTGCGTTCAGCCAGATGAAATCAGCCATTCGCGCTAACTATTCCAACCCACCAGCACACGGTGCATCCGTAGTGGCCACGATTCTGAGCAACGACGCGCTGCGTGCCATCTGGGAACAGGAACTGACTGATATGCGCCAACGCATTCAGCGCATGCGTTTACTGTTCGTGAATACGTTACAAGAGAAAGGTGCAAACCGCGACTTCAGCTTTATCATCAAACAGAACGGCATGTTCTCGTTTAGCGGCCTGACAAAAGAACAAGTTCTGCGTCTGCGTGAAGAGTTTGGTGTCTACGCTGTCGCTTCCGGACGTGTAAACGTAGCTGGAATGACGCCAGATAACATGGCGCCGCTGTGCGAAGCGATTGTTGCGGTACTGTAATCTATCGTGCACAAAAAAGGCCGCAAACGCGGCCTTTTTATTTATTAAACGAATTACCAGACAGGCATTTCATCCTGCAGGAACGGGTTATGCAGCCGTTCGTTACCCAGCGTAGAAAGTGGGCCGTGACCTGGAATAAACGTCACGTCATCGCCCAGCGGCAACAGTTTACGTTTAATCGAATCGATCAGTTGGCTGTGATCTCCGCGCGGAAAATCGCTGCGCCCTACGCCGCCTTTGAAAATCACGTCACCAGAAATCAGTAACTTTGATTGCTCATCAAAGAAAACCACATGTCCCGGTGTATGGCCCGGACAATGCAGCACCTGTAACGTCACGTTGCCAACGCTGACCCGATCACCTTCGTTCAACCAGCGATCGGGCGTCAGCGGCTCACAATCTCCGAGGCCAAACATGCGGCTCTGAGCAGGGAGTCCCTGTAACCAGAACTCATCTTCTTTTTCCGGGCCAATAACCGGTACACCATAATGCTGTGCCAGTTCAGCCGCCGCTCCAACATGGTCAAGATGACCGTGAGTAAGCAGGATCTGCATTAGCGTCAGACCGCTGGCATCAACTTCCTGTTTGATTTTCTCGGCATCGCCGCCGGGATCGACCAGCGCGGCCAGACGAGTCTGCTCACACCAGATTAGCGAGCAGTTCTGGGCGAATGCAGTGACCGGAATAATACGATAGTTCATACAGCTCCTGTTTCATTAAGCTTATGGATCACCAGTGCCGTGCAGGGCCGGTGTCAATATGCACAAAGTTACTGCTGGGGTAGTATCCTACACCACCTGCGCGCATAGATAACGCAGCTTTGCGAATATTACTTAATGCGATGCCTTCAATATGGAAATCCATGGCCTGACCTTTAGTGTGGTAGCTTTTCTTGGCCACACCACGGCTACGTGCACGGAGTTCATTATTGGTATCGATAGAGCGATAGCCTGAGATCAGCTGTACGGGTTTACGCGTGCCCAGCAGGCCCTGCAGACGGAAGAGTTGATCAAACAGTCCCGGGTCAATGGATTTCACTTTATTGGCCCGAAAATCACGGAAAAAGTGGTTAAGTTTTGCTAATTCGTCCTGAATATAGCCCCTGCCATCAAAAAACTCTGCTTTTATTGACTCACCGGTATGCAGGTTATTCAGAGTCAATATACGCGGACGTGGGGTAGAGAGTGTTGCAAACGCAGGCGTAGGCAAGATGGCAGCGCCGAGGGCAATACCACCAAGCGCCAGCAGTTTGCGGCGATTAGCGTCAAATTTGTCCATGGTATTAAGGTCTACAAGGTCAATGTTATCGTATGTATGCTCTAGCGCACGCGGGAAACCTTATCTGGCTAAGTAGTCCACGTCAAGGCTCCCAACCCCAGGAAATACGGGGCTTGTAGCCATTTTGCCCCGTTTCCAGCATAACTTACGACAATCATTTTCCTCGAACTGCTTCATTTATCTGATTAATTGCTCGGCTTTTGACACAATTTGTGCGCTGGATCGCGCTGTCAGATCGTAATTGTAAATATCTGTACGATACTGCGTGCGACCATCCGGGCCGACAAATGCGGTTAGATAGTAGAGGTTGACCGGAATATTCTGGCGAATATTCACATACCGCGTATCCCCTTGCTTCAGGGCATCCGAGATGCGCGTATCATTCCAACCCGCGTCCTGTAGCAGCATATTCGCCAGCTCAGATGCCTTATTCACGCGCACGCATCCGGAGCTTAACGCCCGCGTATCTTTCTGGAACAGATTGTGGTTCGGCGTATCGTGCAGATAAATAGCATCCGAACTCGGCATATTGAATTTATAGCGGCCGAGCGAGTTTCGTGCACCCGGAGCCTGCTGAAAGCGGAACGGCAGATTGGACGCAGTGATGGTGGCCCAGTCAACCTGCCACGGATCTATCGTCTCTTTACTGTTCCAGCCGCGCATTACGGTATAGCCATGACGTTCAAGATATCCCGGGTCATTCCATAACTTAGGCAGAATATCTTTACGTGCCAGCGTCGGCGGCACGTTCCACGGCGGGTTAACAACCACGTTATTCAGCGCACTGCTCATCATCGGCGTTTTGCGATCTGGACGCCCGACAATAACGCGCGAGGCCAGCACCTGATTGCCATTCTGATAATAAACCAGCGAATAGGCAGGAATGTTCACCATGATACCGGTAGACAGCTCACTCGGCAGCAGGCGTAAGCGCTGAATATTTAACGCCAGCACGCCCGCACGCTGAGCGGGCGTCACGTTCAGCCAGTCACGCGTCGCTGGGCCAATCGCGCCATCTGCGCCAAGTCCCTGCCACGTCTGAAAACGCTTTACTGCATCAACCAGTTCACGATCGTAGGTACCACGACCTTCTTTGCCAGACGTACTGACGGCAGGCTCCAGCATCCCGGTTCGGCGCAAAATTTCACGCAGCGCGGGGATATCTTTACTCCACTCCCCCGGACGTAGCGTTGCTGTACTGGTGAGCTGCGGCCAGGGACGTGTATCACCCACCAGCTTGAGCAGCGATTCATGCATGGCTGCATACTGCGGATGCTGAGGCGCCAGGCTGGCAATAAACGACGTCAGTTGACCGTTATCCAGTGCGACCTGCCACTGGTTGATGACGGAAATCGGCGGCGTCGTTAGCGCATAGGGCTTATCGCTGTAAAGCCAGCGATTACCTTTGACAGGGATGTTAGCGATAAAGTGCAGATACCCCATCATCGCATCAGAGAGCACGATGTCTCTCGCCTGACCGGTTACTGCCGGATCGGTCAGAAGTGCAACCCAAGTAGTAAACTGCGGCTGAAAGCCGGCAATCGCTACCTCGGCTAACTGTTGTTGAAAGGCCTTTACCGCATCACGATTTTCCCACATCGGCTTCATTTCGCGTGCGGCATACAGCAGTTCCAGCTGGCTCATGTAAACCGGCGTATAGCCTGCTGGCAGTTGAGAGTGTATTTCGGCGCGGGCTTTATCAACAGACACGCCTTCTGGCAGCGGTTGAATACCCGCCATGATAGCCGTCGCAGAAGATTGAACCTGCGGCTGCGATAACGCTGTTGGCTGTTCACTGACGGTCGCAGAGCTATCGCCAGGGATCATTTCAGGCTCATCGGCCTGCGCATTGAACAGTGGAGCGAATGTTACGGCCAGGCACAAACTGATTGCCGACAGCCGACGACCACACATTTTATTAAGCAACATCCCTTGCCCCCTGTTTTCTTTATCATACTCTGAATAGCCAGGCCGCCTGTGTTCCCCTTTATTTGGCGGGGACAGACCTGTAAAACGCCAATACAAACTGAAGTATGACGAGCAAGCCCGTGACGCGTTGGGCTTACCTTTAGTATATAAACATCAAAAAGTTTTTGCCTAACCTAATGTAAAGAAGTCTAAAGAAATTACACCAGGCATGAAGTCTTTTCGGAAAAAAATAAGGCGGCCATATAGCCGCCTTTTTTGCTTAGCTTGCCTGCGAGGAGGCATCTTCAGTCCCCGGCAGCGGTTCCGGTAACTGAGGCGCAAATCCGCGCAGCCCCACCACATGAACGTGCTCGGTGTTCTGGAAGACTTTACGCACCAGTTTGTAGGTAGTGCCTTTCTCTGGGCTGATGTTTTCCGGCGCAGCGATAATCAGCTGCATCTGCAAACGCTCACACAGCTCAAACAGGGTCGCAATAGAACGCGCATCGAGTCGTGCAGCCTCATCAAGGAACAGCAGGCGGCAAGGCGAGATATCTTTCCCGCGCAATCTGCGACCTTCATCTTCCCAGCTTTGCACCACCATCACCAGAATAGACATCCCGGTCCCGATCGCTTCCCCCGTTGACAGCGCACCAGACTCAGCACGCAGCCAGCCGTCAGAGCCACGGTTAACCTCAACTTCCATTTCCAGATAGTTACGATAGTCCAGCAGCTCTTCACCAATGGTTTGCGGCGTGCGTTGCCCCATGTCTATCTGCGGATTCAGACGCTGATACAGCTTCGCCAGCGCTTCTGAGAAGGTCAGGCGATTGCTGTTAAACAGATCCTGATGCTGTTCATGCTGCTCGGAAAGTACGTCCAGCAAGGTAGCATGCGTTTCACGTACGTTGACGTTCAAACGAACGCTGTTAACCTGACCAAACGACACGCTTTGCAGGCCCTGGTTCAACATGCGAATACGGTTCTGTTCGCGTTGAATAGTCTTACGAATAATGTTCGCCACGCTGCGTGAGCTGATCGCCAGCTTCTGTTCACGGGAAGTTAACTCTTCCGTCAAACGGCTCAGCTCAATCTCCATCTGTTCGATGGCTTCAACCGGATCGTCGGTACGAATAATATCCTGGCGAATACGTTCACGCAGATGCTGGTAAACCGCGACGAAGAACTGAATTTTGCGCTCTGGACGTTTTGGATCTTCAGACAGACGCAACACATCGCGCAGATGCTCGTTATCCGCAACCGCCAGACGTAGCGCACCGAGCGCCTTATCCGACATCGAACGCAGTTCGTCACCGGAAAGATAGGCCAACTCGCGGCGGTGCAGACGACGTTCCACACCGTTATCTTTCACCATCCGCATGACTGCACACCAGCCGGCTTTGGCGGTGACTACCTGCTCGCGCATTTCATGATAATCACGTTCCAGCTTGCGCAGTCTGCGGGTCAGGTTTTCCATCTCCGCTTCGCAGAAGGTCAGTGCTTTCTCAAGTTGGTTACGGCGTGCACGGTTGTTGCTGAGCTGCGCATGCAGTTCATCACGACGGATACGCGCGCGCTCTTCGGCACCGCTGTCCGCACGAACGCCGATATCCTGCAGTTCACGTTGTAAATCGTTAAGCAGCTCTTTTTTGGTGTCATAAGAGCTTTTTAGCGATGCCATGACCTGGTTGTACTGGCTTAACTGTGCGGCGTGGCTGCGCAGCGCTTCACGAGCGCGGGTACGTTCGGCTTCCGCCTGTTCCAGGCGTTCACGCAATTTTTCGTTCAGATCGCTATTGCCGCTCAGCATTTCGGCTGAGTCGGAATAGCTAAAGTGCGCCCGACGCTGTACGACTTCGGTCAGCGCAAAAGCCTGTTGACGTGCGTCGCGTTGCATCTGCTGGGAATACGCATAGTCTTCCTTCAGCTGTTCAAACTGCTCAGGGTCATTTTGCAGAACCGAAACGATAGGTTCCAGTTTCGCCAACTGATTGCCATGTTGCTGTACAAAACGCGCGGCTTCCTGAGCTTCATCCAGACGCTCGCGAATTTCGTCTACGCGGTCGGCCAGCGTGTCATCTGCCAGCAGATTCAAGCGCGGCAGCAGACGGTTCAGCGCAGAGACGCCCTCTTTCGCCTGTTCAAACTGCATGCGGCTTTGCTGGTTATCATTTTCATGATTGGTCAGCGCACGTTCCAGTTCAACGCGACGGCTATTCAGTTGGCGAATTTCCGCTTCTGGATCGGCTTCAAACGCCACCGACAGATGGCTGCCGATAAAGCGGCTGAACGCCTGATGCAGACGTTGGGTTTTCTGAACGTCAAAGGAGAGCGTTGCGAAACGTTCAGACAGCCCTTCACGCTCGGCATGCAGGGTTTCGATACGGCTTTCACGGGCAGCGCGACCAAAAATCGGCACCGTCGGGAAGCGAGAATAACGCCACTGACGCTCGGCAGTTTTCACCACCACCGCATTTTCCAGTTCATCAACGCTGAAGACGCTGTCATCAAACGACTGCGGATCCCCTTCGATGAAATAGAGATCTTCCGGGCAATCCGTCAGCCCTTCAAGCTGTTCGGTAATCAGCGACAGATCCGGCACCACGATGGCATGACGCGAAGGGCCGTACAGCGCAGAGAAGTACGGCGCATCTTCAAGGCTAACATCGTCATAAATTTCTGACAGCAGCACGCCGCCGAAGCGTTCCGCCAGCGCGTTCAGACGCTGATCTTCGGCCCCGCCCGGCTGACTTAGACGTTCAATCTCTTCATCAACCGCATTCTTACGCGCGCCGACTTCATCACGCTCAACAATGGCTTCACGCTCGCGCTCCAGCAGTTGTTGCAGATACTCGGTCACATCCTGGCTGGAGGTAAATTCTTCGCCACTCTGCTCGCTAAGCTGGTTCAGACTATTTTGCGCGGCCAACCAGACAGGTGCCCGTTTCATCAAATGCTGAATACGGGATTGCAGTTGTTCCTGTTCCTGACGCAGCGTCATACGCTGTTCGCTGGCAGACGAAACGCTGTCCGACAAGGCGGCGATGCGCGCTTCCAGCTCCTGGTGCAGCGCTTCCAGCTCATCGATATCGAACTGTTTACCCTGACGCTTGCAGAATTCGGCCAGCAGACGCTCGGCGTCCTGCTGTTCGCGCAGACGCTGCTCCAGTTCGCTCAGTCGCATACGCAACGGCTGAACCTGTTCCGCCAGGTGGCGCTGTTCAACGCCTTCGCGCAGCAGCTCACGCGCCACGCTCCAGGCTTCACCACGCGCCAGCGGGCCGTTGATCGCCGCCACCAGCTGATAAGCCTGTTCGAACTGGCTATGCGCGGTTTGCGCCACGCTCATTTTTTGTTCCAGCGTCAGCAGCTTTTCAGTAGCTTCCTGCTCTTTGGCCTGGAAAGTCTCCAGCCATTCGGCGGCGCTGTCGGCTGTCAGATCCGGTAAGTGGCAAAGCTCTTTCGCCCGATTTAGGGCCTGGATTGCCTGGGTATACTGGATGGCTCGCGTCTGCTGGACGTCCAGCGCCTGCTGGTAATCGGCAAGCTGACTTTTCAGCTCATCCACTTCCAGCTCAGCGGCTTCCGCACGGGCTTCGTTTTCATCCTGGCGGTCAACGGCTTCCGCGACCACCTCGTTTTGTTCTTCAAGACGGACCTGCAGTTCTTCGAGATCCGCCTCGTAGCGTTCAATTTTTTCCTGCTGACGCAGTGCGGTTTGCACCAGATTCAGGTGATCGCTTGCGGCCTGGTAATCAGCTTCCAGATCGCCTTCCGCACCGTTGTGCTCACCCAGTTCACGCGCCATATCCACGTGTTTGTACTGCTCTGCCGCCAGTTGCTTGCGAGAGGTATACAGTTCACGACGATATTCCAGTGCTTTATCCAGATGGATACGACGTTCGTTGGCGTGGCGCATATAATCCGCAGCCACATAGTTGGTCGCTTCGCTGATTAAATGCTTAAACAGGTCGCGGTCAGACTGGGTTACGCGAATCGCTTCCAGCGTCATACGGTTTTCACGCAGCGCGGCTTCCATATCCTGGAACGCTTTACGTACGCCGCTGTTTTCCGGCAGCAGGTAGTCACGCAGTGAACGGGTAATGGCGCTGGAGATCCCGCCGTACAGCGAGGCTTCAATCAGACGGTAGAATTTACTACGATCAGACGCGGAGCGCAGACGACGGGCAATGATGCCCAGATCGAACATCAGCGAGTGATAATCGGTTATTGAGTTGAACTGCTTAAACTGCACGCCTTCCATCTCATCAAGCTTCTCTTTCAGCTCAGGTAGAGACAGTACGCGCGCCTGGCGTTCGTTCAGCGTTTCCGTCACCAGTTGGGTTGGCTGTACCGACATCGGCAACCCCTGAATGGCAAACGGTTTGATATCCACTTTGCGATCGCGACCGGCAACCTGTTGCAGACGCACACCCACGACCACGCGCTGATGACGCGAGTTGAGGACGTCGAGCATTGAATAACAAACCCCTGCTTTCAGCTTACCGTGCAGGCCTTTATCACGTGAGCCGCTGGTTGCACCGGCTTCGGTGGTGTTACGGAAATGCAGCAGGGTTAAGTCCGGAATGAGCGCCGTAACAAATGCCGCCATGGTGGTGGATTTACCCGCACCGTTACCACCGGACAGCGTGGTGACCAGCTCATCGAGATCAAACGTACGGGCAAAAAAACCATTCCAGTTAATCAGCGTAAGTGAGCGAAATTTACCGCGTTCAATCATTATTCTTCTTCTCCACTGTCCGGCTGATTCTCTTCGGGCTCATCGTTGAGCTGCAGACGGTTCTCGACCGCCATCGCTTCACCATCACGAATTAAGCGACGCTGTGCTTCACGCGGATCGTCACCGCTACGCACATCCGCGCCAAAGCGGAAGACAGATTCCGTAATACGGAATTTGCTGCTGTCGTGACCCAGAAACCACACCATGCCTAAGCGGCGCAAGCGGTTGAGCGAAGAACGCACTTTTTCCTGTAGCTTCTGGCGGTCAACGTCAGAACCGGTTGAACGGTTGTTCACCAGCTTCAGTAACTTCGCTTCGTCTGCCAGCGTTAGCAGCTCGTCGTACAGCTCTTGCTGGGTAAAAATCCCTTCGTTCGCCAGGCGTTCCGGGCTGAGATAGAGATAGCAAAGAATTTTACCCACCATCATGTCCAGTTCAGACAGGACCGAACGCGGAATGAGCGTCGTTGAACGCGGACGAAGGTAGAAGAACCCTTCCGGCGCACGGATCAATTCCACGTTATAGCGGCTGTAAAATTCTTCAAAATATTCCTGAAAATCCATCAGGAAGGCATGATTATCCAGTTCATCCAGACCGATATGGCGACCCGAACGTAAGGCACTATCCAGCGCCGGAAATAACGGATTCGCCAGCGCCTGCGCCAGCTTTACCGGCATCACTTGTTCAATATTTGTCAATGACATGCGCCTGTACCTTGGCTCCGTAATCATTAATCGGCTGCCATTTGGCTGGCAGTCCGGTGAAGTCTGCTTGCGCTACGCCAAGGCGTACCGCCTGATCGATAACAATACGCGCGACGTCGAAATGACGCGCACGTGGGTATTGCGCCAGATACTCGCGCACTACCAAACCGAGATCCAGTGGTGTTTGTCTGGATTTGTAGATAGCCAGCTGTTCTTCGATGATCGCCGCCAACTGCTCACGGATCTCGTTAAATTCTTCATATTCCAGATCTTCCGGAAGTTCACCGGTGACCTCTTCGTCACGCAGCACCATCTCCTCGTCACGCATATCCAGCAGACGATCGGCGTTGGCATAGGTCAGCGCCCATGGGTCGTCAAAGTAGGTCTGCACAGACTGACGCAGACGCTGGGCGAAGACGCGGTTTTTATCCATATCGATCGCAGTACGGATAAATTTATGCACGTGACGATCGTAGCCGATCCACAAGTCAATGGACTGCTGGCCCCAGCTAATAATGCGGTCGAGCTTGCTTTGTAAATCAAACACCAGCCGATCGACAAAATGCAAATCGTCATGCGTCATCGTGGCGTCCTGGATGCGTAACAGGTTAGCCTGCAGCTTATCCCCCGCCGCTTCCAGCGTATCTTGCAGCTCACGCAGCGTACCAGATGTTTCAGACAGCAGCAGTTCACAGCTGGAAATCGCCGCCCGCCAGTCTTTGTTTAGCAACTGTGCGATGTCGTCTTTTACCTGCTGCTGCTGTTCATCCATGATGCGCTGGGTTAGATCGATACTGTCGAAAATCTCCGCCACCGAGTATTTCAATGGCGCATAGACGTTGCGATGCCAGTGGAACTCATCGCCACCTTCCGCTGCCGCATCCGCCGCGCGCTTCAGTTCGCCTGCAACAATCGACAATTGCATGGAAAGACGCAACGTAGAGAACTCGCGCTGACGAATATAGTAATCTGTGATGCCAATCCCGAGCGGCGTTAAACGGTAAATGGCGTTGCCTTCAGCCTGCTCGCTGGTAAAGCGGTTCAGCAGACGTTGACGCACCATATCGTTGATCGCGTTGTTGGCGCGGACGCCGATGGTTTCGCTGGTTTGCTCAAACGCATCACTCACATGGCGGAACGCATCCACCAGTTCACCTTCACTCATCTCACCGTCAAGTCGCTCACCGTTCAATGTGGCGACCGCCAGCAGGAACGAAAGTCTGTCTACCGGCAGAGAGATGGAGAAGTCATTTTTTCTGGCCCAGGCAACCAGTTCGGGGACTGTCTGGGAAAATTCACTCATAGGTTATCCTTGCATCTGCGGCTCGGGCCGGACGTTTAATCGCGGTGACATGAATATAGCGCCCAAGGCTGATAAACGGTTCCTGGCGGCAATAGCGCGTTTCTATTTCTGTTAAATCATCAAAACAGTCATGCTGTTTTTGTTTATCACGCAGATAATCATGAAACACCCTTACGCCCGTTTTACCGGTTATCTCCCAGCCAATCTCCTCCAGCCAGCCATAGACCTGCTGAGGGTCGCGCGGGAAATCGGGAGACAACGTGCGCCGTTTCTTTTTATACATTCCCTGCTGTACATAGCCGAAATTACCGACCAACACATTACGCATCAACAGACCGTTTGCATTGTAGAACATCAGCGATAAAGCACCGCCCGGGCGTAACATCGACCACAATGTTTTTAAGACAGCTTGCGGATCGGCCACCCATTCCAGCACAGCATGAAACAATATCAGATCAACCTGAGAATCCAAATGCTGTGGGATGTCCTGAGCGGCACAATGTATAAAATGCATGTTGTCGCTCACACCTTGCTCTTCTGCCGCCCGTTGCGCTCGCGCCACCATCTCAGCAGAAAGATCGCATAAGGTAACATGATGGCCCCGCTGCGCCATCAGAATGGCTGTCTGCCCTTCTCCGCCACCCGCATCAAGCACACGCAACGTTTGGCCCGCGTAGTCGGCAAGAAGTTTGTCCAGATCCTGCCAGAGGATCGTCTGACGGAGCTGACCTTTGGTGGTGCCGTAAATGTTACGGGAAAACTTCTCTGCAATGTCATCAAAATTGCGATCCCGCATCGGGCTCTCCACATGCTGGCTTTAGGGTGACTAAGTAAAACCGCTATTTTGTCACACCCGCGGCGAGAATGAACCTTCCTGGTGTAATATCGCTGCAGATCCCCTGCTGTATGGTTAAAAAAGGAACCAAAAAGGATGCTTTTTACGCTGAAGAAAGTGATTGGCGGTATGATGCTGCCGCTGCCACTGATGTTAATAATGATGGGCATAGGCCTGGCTCTGCTCTGGTTTAGCCGCTTTCAAAAAACAGGGAAAGTGTGTATTAGCCTGAGTTGGCTGGCGCTTTTACTGCTTAGTTTGCAACCCGTCGCCGATAGTCTGCTGAAACCGATTGAGGACAGCTATCCAACCTGGCAGGATACACAAAAAGTGGAATACATTGTGGTGCTGGGCGGAGGGTATACCTGGAATCCTCAGTGGGCACCAAGTTCAAACCTGATCAGCAACAGTCTTCCGCGTCTGAATGAAGGTCTGCGTTTGTGGCGAGCCAATCCAGGATCGAAACTGATCTTCACAGGAGGCATTGCAAAGACCAACACCGTGAGTGCGGCAGAAGTTGGTGCCCGCGTGGCACAGTCGCTGGGGGTTCCGCCCGGTGATATCATCACGCTGGATCACCCCAAAGATACTGAAGAAGAAGCCGCAGCGGTAAAGCAGGCCATCGGCAATGCGCCTTTCCTGCTGGTAACGTCTGCCTCACACTTACCGCGGGCGATGATCTTCTTCCAGCAGGCCGGGTTACATCCGCTGCCCGCGCCAGCCAACCAGTTAGCGATTAATTCACCGCTTAATCCGTGGGAGCGCGCGATCCCCTCTCCCGTCTGGTTGATGCACAGCGATCGTGTTGGTTACGAAACGTTGGGGCGAATCTGGCAGTGGCTAAAGGGATCAGAACATTGACAGAAATGTTGTCTGATAAGACGCTACCGCGTCTTATCAGTCCTGCGTGTTCAGCGCAGAATTGTAGGCCGGACAAGGCGCTCACGCCGCCATCCGGCAATGCCGCAACGGGATAGTCAGGCGAGCCACGGCAGTAATGATTTTGTTGCCAGGTCAAAGTTGGAGCGATTAAAACGTCCGGTGTTGACCAGTTGCGTCACTTCATCCCATAACACATACAACCAGCGCCGCCAGATGAAGGACTCCGCCACGGGCGCGCGTTGCAGGTATTGCCAAAGCAGACTTTCTGCCAGCGCGTTATCCATTAAACGGAACAATTCATACTCTCTGGGCGCCCACAGCATCAACCCCGGTCCCACCATAGCCAGAAGCTGATCGCTACGGGCGTCTTTGAGCATGCTACGTAAACTAAAATTACCGTGGATCAGCACGCAGTTATCATTGAATCCTTCAAATAAAGCGGGCAAACACTCACGGGTGCGAAACAGGATCCGCTTATCCTGCATCGTCAAGCCAGTATTGTTGAACTGATTTAACGTGGTCCACAGTACCTCAACACGTTGGCGATACCAGGATGGCCAGATATTCTCTTGCGTGTTATCCACCATTCCCACGCAGCCACGGCTATCCTGCCGATGCCATGACAGCAGACCTTCTACGATCTGATCTTTTAAATGTTCCCAGCGTTCGGGCGTTCGGGCTGGCGCTTCCACCGGCACGCCACGTAAACGCTCAAGCAGTAACACATCGGGGCCGGGATGCTCTTCGTGGGTTAAGACCCCGTAAATGACGGGCATACGCACCGTACCGCTGCGCGCCAACATGGAGGTTTTCCAAGCCAGCTGCTGCGCCATACCTGGCGTGGTGAAACTTCTCGCCATCAGCGGCATCGGATTTCCCTGGCTGTCGTACAGTGACCACAGGGCCGTATCCACTTTTTCATTCACGCATTCTATGCGACTGAGTTTTTCGCCCAGCAGGTGGCTGAGTTCGGCACGCAACTGTTCCATTTCAGATTGCCCTCATAAATGCTACTGCTTTCATAATGAGCGTCGAGCAGACAGATGTCACCCGGATGAGATCAATTGATGAAAAGAAAAGTGGAGGGAAAGCGCAACGATACGACACTCCTCCCAAAAATACACCTCAATATGGGGGGAGTGCCGTGAGAAAAACTAATGCATTTCGGCGCGAACGCGCTCGAGATCTTCGGCAGTGTCTACGCCGGTACCCGGGACTTCTTTTGCGACGGCAACGTGAATTTTTTCGCCGTACCACAGCACTCGCAGCTGCTCCAGCATTTCGATATGCTCAAGCGGGCTAGGCTGCCAGTTAACATAGCGGCGAATAAAACCGGCACGATAGCCGTAAATGCCCAGATGGCGCAGGAAGGTGTCGCCCACCGTTTCCAGACTTTTGGCGAAACGATCGCGATCCCATGGGATGGTCGCGCGTGAAAAATAGAGCGCATATCCTTCAGCGTCCAAAACGACTTTTACCGCATTCGGATTAAATGCCTCTTCCGCACTGTGAATCGGAGCCGCAAGAGTCGCCATACCGACCTGACGTTGCGCCAGATTCTCAGCCACCTGGCGAATAATGACCGCCGGAATCATCGGCTCATCACCCTGTACGTTCACAATAACGGTATCATCGCTAAAACCACATTTCTCGACGACTTCCGCCAGGCGCTCCGTACCAGACTGGTGATCGGCGCGGGTCATGCATACTTCGCCCCCCACCGCTTCTACCGCGCGAGCGACATCTTCATGATCGGTCGCCACGATAATACGTTCAGCGCCAGATTCACGTGCACGCTCCAACACATGCACGATCATCGGCTTACCGTTGATATCCAGCAACGGCTTGCCCGGCAAACGTGTGGACGCATAACGCGCAGGAATAATGACCACAAAACTCATGATTTACTCTCATCAGCAGTCAGAACGCGGGCTTCGGTTTCCAGTAACACGGGAATGCCATCACGCAGTGGGAAAGCAAGGTTATCCAGTTTACAAATCAGTTCCTGTTTTTCCTGGTTAAACCAGAGTTTGCCATTGCATACCGGGCAGGCAATGATTTCAAGCAGACGATGATCCATAGTTCCTCCAGATGGACCGGATTGTGAATCCGTAAATATTAACATAATCGCTTAAAGGGCTGGGTCTATTTCCCAACCATGGCGTGCATCAGCAAATAAACCTTCAGGATAACGTCCCAACGTCACGCGTGTTGCCTGCTGCCAGCGGGCAAAATCGTCAATCGCCTGAAACAATCCTTTTTGCAACGTCACCCCAGGCTTAACCCCATCCTGTAACCACAGCGAAATAACGTCCAGCACACCTGTTTTGCGGTGCATTTTGGCATCCATCCGCCCAACTAACTGTCCGCGATGCAGCAGCGGTAAGACGAAATAACCGTACTGACGTTTTGGTGCTGGCGTGTAACACTCCAGCCGATAGCTAAAATCGAATAGCTGCTCTGCCCGTTTACGATCCCAGACCACCGGATCAAAAGGCGATAATACTGCGCTGTGTGTCGCCGTTAATTTGCCCGCCAGCGCCTGTTCAAGCAGCGGCTGAAGGTGGCTATGCAGCCACAGAGTTCCAAGCCCTTCAACGTCGACAGGAATAATCTGTTGCTGTTCCGCCCGTTCGTTGCACCAGTTTTTTAGCGCCGGGCGCTTCAGGCGGTAGTAGTCTGCCAGCCATTGTTCGCGGAAAATCCCCAGACTGCGGGCGCTGTTATCCAGCATGACGCTTTCAGCATCTTCCTGCGAAAGTGGGTCACGTTCATCGTCCCAGTGTGGCATGACGCGATGGGTTAAATCATACACTCGCTGGAAATTACGCCGTTCCACGACCATCACTTTCCCGGCGGTAAACAACCCTTCAAGATGACGCTTTTGCGGTTTCCATTCCCACCAGCCGCTGGTACCTTTGCGCGGATGCTCAAAATCAACTGAGCGTACCGGTCCGTTATGCTGGATGTGCTGGAGCAGTTGCTCAATCTCAAGCGCATGCTCTTTCATCCACGCCGCTTTATATTTCCAGCCCATGTTCTCTGGGGCCAGCATGCGGTGACGTATCAGCATAAAATCGCTGCGCGGCAAAAAGCAGGCCTCGTGCGCCCAGTATTCCATCAGTTCGCCCTGCTGTAGCGAGTCGTCCAGCCACTGGGGTGAATAATCGCCTAAACGACTAAACAGCACCAGGTAAGGACTGCGCGCCACAATATTGATGGTGTCGATTTGCAGTAACGACATGCGCGAAATGGTCGCGAGAATATCTGCCGGTGTTGCCCGGCGGCGTGTTTTTTTCAGCAGACCTTGAGCAGCAAGGTGAAGATGACGGGCATCCGTCAGAGAAAGGCGCGGCAACGACATTTATGGCCTCATAAATGATTCGCTGCCGCAGCGTGAATCAGTTAGCGAGTCAGCGAGATTAAGCTATTCAGCAATACATCAGGCCGATCGCCTGACAAATGTGCGTCAACAGGTAAATACCACCAGTTTTCATCGGCAAATGCCCGGCACTTAACCGCATCTTTTTCCGTCATTACCAGCGTTTGCCCGGCGTCTACAAACGCACTGACGTCACTGTAGGTCAGAGACTGATGGTCTGCCAGCGCAATGCTTTTTTGCACGCTGGCACCGCATGCTTTCAGCGTGGCAAAAAAACGCGGTGGATGACCAATGCCCGCCATGGCGACAATATTGGACAATTGCGCCACATCACAGCGTTCACCTGTACGTAAATTAACGGCCAGCCCCGGTTCAAGTCGCATAGGGATTTCCCCTGGCTGCGCAACGCCACCGTTAACAATAGTCGCATCCACCGATTTAAGGCGACCCGCGCGTTCCCGCATAGGACCAGCGGGAAGCCACCAGCCGTTGCCAAACCGACGTTCGCCGTCAATGACTACGATTTCAACATCTCGCGCCAGACGATAGTGCTGTAGCCCATCGTCCGTCACAATAATCTGCACGTCGTGTTGGGCCAAAATGGCTTTTACCGCATCCGATCTTACCGGGGATACCGCTACCGGCACACCGGTACGTTGGGCGATCAGCACAGGTTCATCGCCCGCTTCTGCGGTAGTGGTATCAGCGGTTAGCAACAGCGGGTAAGCAGTCGCTTTCCCGCCATAACCACGCGACACCACACCCACGCGAATCCCGCGTTGTCGCAGTTGTTCTACCAACCAAATCACCACCGGCGTTTTACCGTTTCCGCCCGCGGTAAGGTTTCCGACCACCACAACCGGGACTGGCGCGCGCCATGCGCGTTTAAGCCCCAACTTGTAGCATAAGCGGATCGCGCCACTCACCAGGCCATACAGCCAGGAGAGTGGAAGTAACAATCGCCACAACGGCGATTCACCAGACCAGATACGTGCGATCATTGACCAAATTGCATTTTGTGTAATTGCGCATACACCCCGCGCTGCTCAATCAGCTCGCTATGGGTTCCGCGTTCGACAATCAGACCATCCTCCACCACGATGATTTCGTCGGCTTGTTCAATGGTTGAAAGACGGTGAGCAATGACCAGAGAAGTACGGTTTTTCTGTAGCTCATCCAGCGCAGACTGAATCGCGCGTTCAGATTCAGTATCAAGAGCCGATGTTGCTTCATCAAGGATCAGAATTGGGCTGTCACGCAACAAGGCACGGGCGATAGCGATACGCTGACGTTGTCCGCCGGAAAGCAGGACGCCGTTTTCACCAATCACCGTATCCAGGCCATTGTCCATCTTGTTGATGAAGTCCATGGCGTAGGCCATCTGCGCCGCTTTTTCGATCTGCTCACGGCTGTACATATCGGTACGCGCGTAGGCGATGTTGTTGGCAACCGTATCGTTAAACAGGTGCACATTCTGCGAAACCAACGCAACCTGATCGCGCAACGATGCCAGGGTATATTCGCGCAGATCGTGTCCGTCCATCAGAATCTGCCCTTCATCAACATCGTAGAAGCGCGTAATCAGGCTGGCGAGAGTGGATTTTCCTGAGCCCGAACGGCCAACCAGAGCAACGGTTTTGCCCGCTGGAATATTCAGATTGATGTTACGCAGAGCCGGTACTTCACGTCCCGGATAAGTGAAAGTCACGTTGCGGAACTCAAGATCGCCAGTAGCACGCTCGATAACGCGTTTACCTTCATCTTTCTCCTGCTCGCTATCCAGAATCGTAAATAAGGTCTGGCATGCCGCCATACCGCGCTGGAACTGCGCGTTGACGTTGGTCAGCGATTTCAACGGACGCATTAATGCGATCATTGAGGAGAAGACAACCGTAATAGTCCCTGCTGTCAGGTTTTCCATTATGCTTGGGAAGCTGGCCGCATATAACACAAAGGCCAGTGCCAAAGACGCAATCAGCTGGATAATAGGGTCGGAGATAGAAGAAGCGGAAACCATCTTCATGCCCTGCAAACGCATCTTGTTGCTGACCTTATCAAAGCGCTTGGTTTCGACTTCCTGACCACCAAAAATCAGAACTTCTTTGTGGCCTTTCAGCATCTGCTCCGCACTGGTCGTAACCTGCCCCATGGTGTTTTGCATGTTTTTACTGATGCTGCGAAAGCGCTTGGAAACTACACGGATTGCCACTGACACAATTGGCGCCAGTACAATCAGGATCAGTGACAGCTGCCAGCTGTAATAGAACATCATGATAAACAGGCCAATGATTGAGGCCCCTTCACGTACCACGGTGATCAGCGCGCCGGAAGACGATGACGCAACCTGCTCTGAATCATAGGTAATACGCGATAACAATGTCCCTGTAGACTGTTTATCAAAAAATGAGACGGGCATGCCCATCATATGGCCAAACAGGCGGCGGCGCATGGTCATAACCACTTTGCCTGACACCCATGAGATACAGTAGCTGGAGACATAGCTGGTTAAGCCACGAACTATCATCAGCCCAATGACCACCAGTGGCATCCACAGCAGCACCGAGCGATCAGTTTTACCAAAACCATCATCCAGTAATGGCTTAAGGAGCGATAACATGAAGGTATCGCTGGCCGCGTTAAGGACTAACGCTATACCCGCCACGATCAGACCCGATTTAAAAGGCGCTATGGTTGGCCATAGTCGGCGAAACGTCTGCCACGTAGAGAGATCTTTATCGTTATGCATTCAAAAAACCAGCATTTGTTAGAATAGCCGCATATTCTACCCGTTATCCTCCGACACGCCAAACCACTGATGATACCAACGAGGTAAAATCTGATCCCGCATGCTGCGTATTCGCCAGTTTTTTTGGTAAAAATCCAGCGTAATCTGCCCCTGATGTGGTGTATCCAGCCACTGATAGTTTTGTTGCCGATAACGTTGCTTCACTTTCCAGGATGGCAGACGCCAGGCATTGTAACGGGATGCGGAGGCCAACGCGGCCTGTCCGCCGACCCGCTGAATCAATGCTAATGATGATGAGGTATTGCTGCCATGATGCGGAACCTGCATCACCGTCGACTGAAGGTGCTGCCAATAGTGACTTAGCATTTTTTGTTCAGCGGGGGACTCAATATCCCCGGTCAGCAGAATACTCTGATACCCGTCATCAACCTTAACCACGCAGGAGTGGTTATTCCCCTGCCCTGTATTTCCACGCACAGGCCAGTGCGCACTGAAGGTTAACCCTTGCCATTGCCAACGTTCTCCGCGAAAACACGGGAGATGGTCTTTCCAGCCCAGCGGACTTCTTATCCATAGCGACGGCCAGACTTGCTGCAGCGAACGCAACCCGCCACGATGATCCATATGCTCATGGCTTAAAATGACCCCTTCCGGCTCCAGATTATGCCAACGCAACCAGGGAATAATCAGCTGTTGCGCGCAATCGCCTTCAGGCCATGCCAGACCGGTGTCGTAAAGCAGCGCTTTCCCATTACGCGCGATCACCATCGCCAGCCCCTGCCCGACATCCAGCATATGCACTTGCCACACATCTGTACGCGGTGCTCGCCAAAGAGGCCCACTCAGCAAAAGGAGCACAGAGAAACAGACCACCGGTAGCGTACGCAAGATATTTAGTCGCCATGCGATAATCATCATTCCGGGTAAAAATGCGAGCCATTGCCAGCGTGCATCAATATTAACCCACCCTTCAGGCAGGCTCCTGAGCCCCCAAAATAGCAGCGCCAGAGAACGATCCGCTAGATACCACAGGCTCGACTCAATCATCATCGACCCGGCTAAGTGCACGATCATACCTGCTAATATCAAGGGTACGGAAACAAACGTGACCAAAGGGACAGCAAACAAATTAGCCAGAAACGAGGTCAGACTAAAACCGTGAAACATTGCGATCTGTACGGGAAGAAGCAGAAGCGTAATACCCAATTGCAGATGCGCCAGCGCCAGAAATTGACGTCCAGCACGCGACAGCGGCCAGTCCGGGAGCGGTACCCATTGGTACCAGAACAGCAGTGCCGCAACGGCGGATGCAGACAACCATAGGCTTTGCGAAAGAACAGCAACAGGATCCACCACCAGAATGGCTGCCAGACAGCAAATCCAGACCGACCATCCACTCCACTGCCTGCCGCTAAGTCTCAGCGCCCCCCAGACTAGCAGCGCAACAACCGTTCGTAATGCCGGGGGTTGCAGCCCCGTCAGCCAGGCATAAAATGTGGCGCAGACAATCCCACCCACTAATGGCATCTGCCAGCAAATCCACCTTGTTGGCATAAAAAATTGTCCAGCACGTATCAATCCTGCAGCCAGTAATGCGGCAAATGCAATATGCAGCCCGGAGATTGCCATCAAATGAGCCGTGCCGGTATCACGCATAATCGTTTTCACCTCTTGTGACACGGACAAGCGCTCCCCCATTCCCAGACCCAGTATGACCTGCTGCCAGGGATAGTCGGCAAGTGCCGTTTTCAGCGAGGTGAGATACCGAGAACGCAAACTGCATTGTGGTGTGATTACCGAAGCCTGCAAGAATCGTCCCGTCAGCGGTTGATGCTGCGCCAACGCGTAACGCTGGCTATCAAATCCGCCTTCGTTTAATTGACCGTGTACGGCGCGGACTTTCAACGTCATCGCCCATGTCTGACCCGCACAAACATCACCGGGTAAATACTGCCCGTACAAGACGACTCCTTGCGCAGGAAAGATTCGTTTCCCCTGAAGGTGAGTGATCTGGCCGTAGTGCGTTGTTATATTGTCAGTTCCAGTTATCCGCACAATGGCTTGCTGGGTTTTCGCAGGCAGTGTATTACCGGCCCACAGAGCCTCTTTCGCGGCCAGGATTCCCCAAAGAAAAAACAGCAGGGTTATTCCGACGGAACGTATATATTTGTGGGGGAGAAAACAGAGCAGACATGCCAGACAAAATACAATACCGATACACAACATGCCTGGCAGCGTAGGTAATAGCATGAGTGGGAGAATGCCGAATAATGCACAGGTACTCACCGTTGTTATTTTCATCAATCACCTCCCTGTTACAGGGAGTGTGCAGTACTCTTCGACGGTTGTCTGGCATAAATTTATCGTTATACGACCTGAGTTCCGCAGACATTCAGTGGTGGTTGTAACGTACAAATTAACTGGGATGAGGATTCCAGGATAGGCGGACAGAAATGAAAAAAGCACCCATTTGGGTGCTTTTCTCGGCGTTAAGTCTCGCTAAAAACTTAACCGTAAATATTGGCGCGATCGCGCAATTCTTTACCTGGTTTAAAGTGCGGAACGTATTTCCCTTCCAGATCCACTTTATCGCCGGTCTTCGGATTACGTCCGGTGCGTGGTGCGCGGTAATGCAAAGAGAAGCTGCCGAAACCGCGGATTTCAATACGCTCGCCCTGCGCAAGAGTCGAGGCCATATGTTCCAGCATCTCTTTAACTGCATCTTCAACCGCTTTCGCGGGAATATGAGGTTGCTGGGTTGCAAGTCTTTCAATCAATTCTGACTTGGTCATGATTCCTCCGGTTCCTTAAAGGCATAATTAGCTGCTGCATTGATTAAGGGCGGCCGTAGCCGCCCTTTGTCATTGATTACAGGACGAATCCTGTAATCTGTCAAGCTACTCGTCACCCTTTGTGCTGTTAACAGCACAAAGGATTTAGAGCACTCGATATTACTCGCCTTTAGCTGCTTTGAAAGCTTCAGCCATTGCGTTGTTAGAGAAGTTAGCATCTTCCTGTTTGTTAACAGTTGCGATTGCATCTTTCTCATCAGCTTCGTCTTTAGCACGAACAGACAGGCTGATTGCACGGTTCTTACGATCAACGCCGGTGAATTTAGCTTCAACGTCGTCGCCTACGCTCAGAACCAGAGTTGCATCTTCAACGCGGTCACGTGAAGCTTCAGAAGCGCGCAGGTAACCTTCAACGCCGTCAGCCAGTTCTACGGTTGCGCCTTTAGCGTCAACTGCAGTGACTTTACCGTTTACGATTGCGCCTTTCTTGTTCAGTGCAACCCAGTTGTTGAACGGATCTTCTGCGAGCTGTTTAACGCCCAGAGAGATACGCTCACGCTCTGCGTCAACCTGCAGAACAACTGCTGCGATTTCGTCGCCTTTTTTGTATTCACGAACTGCTTCTTCGCCTGCAACGTTCCAGGAGATGTCAGACAGGTGAACCAGGCCGTCGATGCCGCCGTCCAGGCCGATGAAGATACCGAAGTCAGTGATAGACTTGATTTTACCTTCAACACGGTCGCCCTTGTTGTGGGTTTCCGCGAACTGCTGCCATGGGTTGTTTTTGCACTGCTTCAGACCCAGGGAGATACGACGACGTTCTTCGTCGATATCCAGAACCATAACTTCCACTACATCGCCAACGTTAACAACTTTGGACGGATGGATGTTTTTGTTGGTCCAATCCATTTCGGAAACGTGAACCAGGCCTTCAACGCCTTCTTCGATTTCAACGAAGCAGCCGTAGTCGGTCAGGTTGGTCACGCGACCAGTCAGTTTGGTACCTTCCGGATAACGCTTAGCGATAGCTACCCATGGATCTTCGCCCAGCTGTTTCAGGCCCAGAGATACACGAGTACGCTCGCGGTCGAACTTCAGCACTTTAACAGTGATTTCGTCGCCAACGTTTACGATTTCGCTCGGATGCTTAACGCGTTTCCATGCCATGTCGGTGATGTGCAGCAGGCCGTCAACGCCACCCAGATCAACGAATGCACCGTAGTCAGTGAGGTTCTTAACGATACCTTTAACTTCCATGCCTTCCTGCAGGTTTTCCAGCAGCTGATCGCGTTCTGCGCTGTTTTCGGATTCGATAACGGCACGACGGGAAACAACAACGTTGTTACGCTTCTGATCCAGCTTGATTACTTTGAATTCAAGCTCTTTGCCTTCCAGGTGCAGCGTGTCGCGGACCGGACGAACGTCTACCAGGGAACCCGGCAGGAACGCGCGAATACCATTCAGCTCAACAGTGAAGCCACCCTTGACTTTGCCATTGATAACACCAGTAACGGTTGCAGCTTCTTCGTAAGCTTTTTCCAGCGTGATCCAAGCTTCGTGACGTTTAGCTTTTTCACGGGACAGCAGGGTTTCACCGAAGCCGTCTTCTACTGCATCCAGAGCAACGTCAACTTCGTCACCAACCTGGATTTCCAGCTCGCCCTGGGCGTTTTTGAACTGCTCTGCCGGAATGGCGGACTCAGATTTCAGACCAGCGTCAACCAGTACTACGTCTTTGTCGATAGCAACAACAACACCACGAACGATGGAACCCGGACGGGTTTCGATTTCTTTTAAGGATTCTTCAAACAGTTGAGCAAAAGATTCAGTCATGTTTAATCTTCAGGTTTCATATTTAACGTCCACCTGGCTCCATGCCGGATGGGGTTGTTTAACATACCCGCTGTCAATCCATTGCAACGGGGGTACTGCAAATTCGGTCGCACTTAAGCGAGAGCCAGTTTTTGGCGCGCGTATTGTAACGCTTTTTCAATCACTTGCTCAATGCTTAATCGGGTTGAATCCAAAACTAAAGCATCAGCAGCGGGAACCAGCGGCGCTACAGCACGGTTACGATCGCGATAATCGCGTTCTTCGATCTCGGCCAAAAGGCGTTCAAAGTTAACACTAAAGCCCTTCTCCTGCAACTGTAGCATACGTCTATGCGCACGTTCTTGCGAGGAGGCGTCCAGAAAAATTTTCACCGGCGCATCCGGGAACACCACGGTTCCCATATCACGTCCATCGGCAATCAGACCTGGGGTTTCGCGAAACGCGCGTTGACGACGTAAAAGCGCTTCACGCACGCGGGGAAAAGCCGCGACCTGAGAGGCGGCATTCGCCACTTCCTGGGTACGTATTTCACCACTGACATCTTCACCTTCAAGAATGACTTCAAGGTTGCCGTCTGTTGAGATAAAACGCACATCCAGGTGTGAGGCAAGCGGTACCAGAGCATCTTCAGATGTGACATCAACATGGTGATGTAACGCTGCGAGCGCCAGTACGCGGTAGATCGCGCCTGAATCTAACAGATGCCACTGCAATGCTTCCGCCATTGCCTTGCACAAGGTGCCTTTACCTGCACCGCTTGGGCCATCAATGGTAATAACCGGGGCAATTGCCGTCATCTTTTTCTCCTTAAACGGGCGTACATTAACGTGAACGCCGCGCATTATACGCGCCAACGCCAACGATCGTTATCTTTGTGTGAAAAATGCAGAATCATTGAAGCTGAGTGTAGAATAAATAGGCAACTGGAGATGTCAGAATGTGCCGCACCCGAAAGTGCGGCAATAAAATCAGGCAGGTGTACTAATACGAGCCAGCTGTTCGAAATAATCCGGGAAGGTTTTGGCGGTACATTTTGGGTCAAGAATGGTCACCGGCGTGTCAGACAGCGCCACCAGCGAGAAACACATCGCCATGCGGTGATCGTTGTAGGTCGCGATGTCCGCAAATTGCAATGTTGCAGGCGGGGTGATGCGGATAAAATCATGCCCCTCTTCCACTTCCGCGCCCACTTTGCGTAACTCCGTCGCCATCGCGAACAGACGATCGGTCTCTTTGACGCGCCAGTTATAGATATTACGTAATGTCGTGGTGCCTTTCGCAAACAGCGCCGCCGTTGCAATGGTCATCGCCGCATCAGGAATATGGTTCATATCCATATCCACTGCGTTCAACTCGCCGTGAGTACAGGCAATGAAATCGTCGCCCCATGTAATAGTCGCACCCATTTTTTCCAGTACATCAGCAAAACGAATATCACCCTGCATGCTGTTGCGGCCAATCCCGGTAACTTTTACCGTGCCACCTTTAATGGCGCCCGCTGCGAGGAAATAGGAAGCGGAAGAAGCATCGCCTTCAACCAGGTATGCACCCGGTGACTGATACTGCTGCTGCCCCTTCACGACAAAGCGCTGGTAGTTTTGATTTTCAATTTCAACACCAAACGTTTTCATCAGGTTCAGTGTGATATCAATGTAAGGTTTGGATACCAGGTCACCTTTAATTGCAATCGTCGTATCCTGCGGCGCCAGCGGCGCAGTCATCAGCAGCGCAGTGAGGAACTGGCTGGAAACGCTACCGTCTACCTCAACCTGGCCTCCGGTAAAGCCACCGCGCAGACGTAAAGGTGGATAGTTTTCCTGCTCCAGATAGTCAATTTTGGCTCCGCCCTGGCGCAACGCATCAACCAGATGGCCGATCGGGCGCTCTTTCATGCGCGGTTCGCCCGTCAGCACGATGTCATTGCTGCCCAGACATAGCGCTGCGGCCAGCGGGCGCATTGCGGTTCCGGCGTTGCCAAGGAACAGCTCAACTGCGCCTTCTGCGTGCAGCGCACCGCCATTGCCAATTATCTCGCAGCAGGTACGATCGGCAGAAAGGGTATAGCTAATCCCTAACGCATTCAGAGCATTGAGCATATGGCGAACATCATCACTGTCCAGCAGATTGGTCAGGACAGTGGTGCCATTGGCTAATGCAGCCAGCAGCAAAGCGCGGTTAGAAACACTTTTGGATCCAGGCAGATTGATGGTGCCATCCACCCGCGCAATGGGTTGTAACGTCAGGGATTCCATGAAACTCGACTCTCAAAAACAGACATAAAAACCCCACAGACGGGCTGTGGGGATGAAAAGTACAGCAGATTAGCCGCGACGGCGTTCGAAATCGACCATGAAATCGGTCAGTGCTTTAACACCTTCAAGCGGCATGGCATTGTAGATGGACGCACGCATACCGCCGACCACACGATGCCCTTTCAGCGCGTGCAGGCCCGCAGCAAAAGACTCTTCCAGGAACAGTTTATCCAATGCGCTGTCAGCCAGCTGGAACGGTACGTTCATGCGTGAACGGTTGGATTTCGCCACATCGTTACGGTAGAAATCGCTGTTATCAATTACGCCGTACAGCAGTTCCGCTTTTTGCTGGTTAATTTTATCCATCGCATTAACACCGCCCTGCTTTTTCAGCCATTTAAAGACCAGGCCAGACAGATACCAGGCAAAGGTTGGCGGCGTATTGAACATGGAATCGTTGTCATTCAGCACGGTATAGTCGAGGATTGACGGGCATGAGACATGAGCTTTACCCAGCAAATCTTCACGGACGATGACAATCGTCAGGCCGGCCGGACCGATGTTTTTCTGAGCCCCGGCATAAATTACGCCATAACGGCTAACGTCAAGCGGTGCGGAAAGAATGGTAGAGGACAGATCCGCCGTGACCACTACATTGCTGGCAAAATTCGGCGTTTCATCGATCGCAATGCCATCGATGGTTTCGTTCGGACAATAGTGCAGGTACGCCGCGTTATCAGAAAGCTGCCATTCACTCATCGGCTTAACAGCACGCAAGCCGTCCACGGTGACTTTGGCATCAATAACGTTTGGCGTGCAGTATTTTTTCGCTTCTTTAATTGCACTGGCGGCCCAATAACCGGCATCGACGTAATCCGCGGTGGTTTTATCGCCCAGAATATTTAACGGGATACCCGCGAACTGCCCGCGACCACCGCCATGGCAGAACAACACTTTATAGTTGGAGGGGATGCTGAGAAGATCGCGAAAATCCTGCTCCGCTTCCTCTGCTACCTGGATGAACTCTTTGCCACGGTGGCTAATTTCCATCACTGACGTGCCAAGACCGTTCCAGTCACAAAGATCCTGTTGAGCCAGTTTAAGTACTTCTGCCGGTAACATTGCCGGACCTGAACTAAAATTGAAGACCTGAGCCATTTCCCCTCACCACGTTGTGTTGTTGTCCAATCAACATCCTGTCATTGACGATAATCCGGTGACAGACATTGGTATAAGTTATTCCTGTGGATATCGGTTTTATCATTCAGTGACACGCGCCGCAATGGGTAAAACTGGCAAGGGTAAAAATGTGTCATCGGTCACACAACAGAATCTATCGGATTGACGGGTAAAAACCGAGATTTTTGCTGTCAGGTAACCCGTTTTGCCCGACTGGCCTTCGACCATTCTGGATTTGCACAGCGCGGACATAATTGATGATCTCCGGCATTCATTTGCACCACTTCGCTACAACGTATGCAGGCATAGTCCCCTGCTTCAGGTATTACTTTAAATCGTTGCGTACAACGTTTAGGCAGAATACTGAGCCCCGGCTTTACGTCTTCATCGGCAAAAAAGTAGACGCTGATTTGCCCATTCGTCTCCAGAATGGCCAGTTTCACCTGTCCCAATTGCTCCACGCCGTTCAAACGTAATTCCATAAAGAATTCAAATTCCGTCATATTGGCGCTATTGAGCTTTGACCATGCCAGCTCACCGTCCTCAATGATCACAACAGGTTTGCCCTCCAGCAGGTCCTCCATTTTTTCACTATGCGCCATCAGCCACATCACCAGCCGATACAGCACAGCAAGAGTAATAAAGACCACCAGCACCGGCAGCATCGGGACATCGTCATAGAATGCCACGTCTCCCGCGGCGGAACCCAGCGTAAGGATAATCAGCACTTCAAAAAGCGACATCTGGCGTACGCCGCGACGTCCGGTGATTTTTAAAAACAGAAAAACCAATATAAAGGTGTAAAGGCTGCGTAGCGCAACTTCCCCAAGAAAATCCATGGGCACCTTATCAAGCGCCATACGGTGTAAATCGAAAGCTTTCATTAATATGCTCTAAACGTGGTTGGCTGTAAGAAAGCATAGCCAATGCTTTTATTTACGCATGGGCTCCGGCGACGATAGCGCCATTCATTGAAAACCCGTATCATTGCGCGCTTTCCGTACGACAAAAGTGATTTTCATGACGCAAACATTTATCCCCGGCAAAGATGCCGCTCTGGAAGACTCCATCGCTCGCTTCCAGCAAAAATTGCTCGACCTCGGTTTTCAAATTGAAGAAGCTTCGTGGTTGAATCCCGTCCCTAACGTCTGGTCTGTACATATTCGCGACAAAGAATGCGCGCTGTGCTTCACCAACGGTAAAGGCGCGACAAAAAAAGCGGCGCTGGCTTCTGCGCTGGGCGAATACTTTGAGCGTCTGTCGACTAACTACTTCTTTGCGGATTTCTGGCTGGGCGAAACTATCGCCAATGGCCCGTTCGTACATTACCCGAACGAAAAATGGTTCCCGCTGACTGAAGAAGACGATGTTCCAGAAGGTTTACTGGATACACGTCTGCGTGCGTTTTACGATCCAGATAACGAACTGACCGGCAGCATGCTTATCGATCTGCAGTCTGGTAATGAAGAGCGTGGCGTCTGCGGCCTGCCGTTTACCCGCCAGTCGGATAACCAGACCGTCTACATTCCGATGAATATTATCGGCAACCTGTATGTTTCTAACGGCATGTCTGCAGGTAACACGCCTAACGAAGCTCGCGTTCAGGGTCTGTCTGAAGTCTTTGAGCGCCATGTGAAGAACCGCATTATCGCCGAAAGCATCAGCCTGCCGGAAATCCCGGCCGAGGTGATGGCGCGCTATCCGGCAGTGGTGGAGTCCATCGCCACACTGGAAGCAGAAGGTTTCCCAATTTTTGCCTATGATGGCTCGCTGGGCGGCAAGTACCCAGTGATTTGCGTTGTCCTGTTCAACCCGGCCAACGGTACCTGCTTTGCCTCCTTCGGCGCACACCCGGATTTCGGCGTTGCGCTGGAGCGTACCGTGACTGAACTGCTGCAGGGCCGTGGTCTGAAGGATCTTGATGTCTTCACCCCACCGACCTTCGACGATGAGGAAGTGGCAGAACATACCAACCTTGAAACTCACTTCATCGATTCCAGCGGTCTGATCTCCTGGGATCTGTTCAAGCAGGATGCCGACTATCCGTTCGTTGACTGGAATTTCTCCGGCACCACGGAAGAAGAGTTCGCCACCCTGATGGCCATCTTCAATGCTGAAGATAAAGAAGTGTATATCGCTGACTATGAGCATCTGAGCGTTTACGCGTGCCGCATTATTGTTCCGGGAATGTCTGACATCTATCCGGCAGAAGATCTGTGGTTAGCCAACAACGCCATGGGCGCCCATCTGCGTGACACCATTCTCTCTCTGCCAGGCAGTGAGTGGGATAAAGAAGACTATCTCAATCTGATTGAACAGTTGGATGAAGAAGGTTTTGACGACTTCACCCGCGTGCGCGAGCTGCTCGGCCTGGCGACCGGTGCGGATAACGGTTGGTACACCCTGCGTATTGGCGAGCTTAAAGTAATGCTGGCGCTGGCCGGTGGCGATCTGGAGCAGGCACTGGTGTGGACAGAATGGACGATGGAATTTAACGCCTCCGTCTTTAGCGCGGAACGTGCAAACTACTATCGCTGCCTGCAAACATTGTTGCTGCTGTCTCAGGAAGAAGACCGTCAGCCGCTGCAATATCTGAACGCATTTGTCCGCATGTACGGCGCAGAGGCAGTTGAAGCGGCAAGTGCGGCACTGAGTGGTGAAGCGCCATTTTATGGACTTCAGCCAGTAGACAGCGATCTGCACGCATTCCCGGCACATCAGTCTCTGCTGAAAGCCTATGAGAAATTGCAACGCGCGAAAGCTGCACACTGGTCAAAATAGTGACAAACAACTTGCCTCGAGTAGGCTAAATGTATTGTCTGGGCTATATTACGGGGCGCTTAAAGCGCCCTGTTTTTTATTTTGGTCAAATCAAAAAATAAATGTAAAAACAAGGTTAAATATTAGTAGTTGATATTAAAAAATTT
>ERZ1026931.39-NODE-39-length-60112-cov-10.763991_pt1 | contig 60112 bp, 59 predicted proteins | sample MGYA00519253_ERZ1026931 | MGnify/ENA primary metagenome ERZ1026931 (study PRJEB26926, sample SAMN06164831) | human gut metagenome | biome: ENVO:00009003; feature: ENVO:2100002; material: ENVO:00002003 | host: Homo sapiens | place: USA | collected 2012 ... | reverse complement strand
ACGCCCCCATGATCTTTAATTCCAGCTCATCCGGAACTTCGTTATAAGACAACACGTGCAAGCCTGGTGCGAACAGGCGCGCATAGCGCGCGAGCAGAGGACGTAGCTGCGGTGCGACCAGCAGTACCGGTTCTTTACCCGCGGCTTTCATCTGTTCTTTAATCTGCGGCATATTGGTCTGGAACTGATTGAGCATATTCGGATCGACCGGTACGCTATCGAGCACCACTTTGCCGCTTTGCTGAGCCTGATTCACCACATTTGCCAGCAGATTCTCCAGCTCATTGTTGAGGGTGTACACCGCCAACTCATCTTTGCGCACAAACGGATGGGTAATGCTGCGACGGAGGGCCAGACGCACATCTGCCGTTAACAGAATATGATCTTTGGTGACGGCGCTGCTGGCGACCAGAACGGTAGCTATCGTGACGATATCGCGCAACGGCACGCCTTCGATCAGCAACGCCCGGTAAACCTTCAGGAGCTGGCTGTAATTCAGCGCCGCGCTCAGATCTTCCGCCAGACGAGGGGCCATCGAAGAGAGGCGGTTATGCAGTTGGGTAATATCGTCGTAGTTAAACAGGTCGGGAATATAGTTGCGAATGATTTTATTCACATGCGTCGCGATGACGCTGGCGCTATCAATCACCTGATATCCCATATTTAGCGCTTTGGCTTTTTGCGCCGGGACAATCCACGTGACCGGCATGCCGTAGGCCGGATCGTGGCCCAAAACACCATCGATCTCGCCGTAGGTTTCACTGGAAGGCAGCGCCATCAGCTTATCTGAGGGAATATCGGCCTCATCAGCCTTGATCCCATTGATAAAAATGGCGTACTGGGTCGGTTTTAGACGGAAGTTTTCGCGAATGCGAATTTCCGGCAGCAACACGCCGTTTGTGTCTGAAATAACCTGCCGCACACCGCGAATACGTTGGGTGAGCGGATTCCCTTTGGATTTGTCCACCAGCGACACTAGCTTGTACCCCAGACTCAGGCTGATTGGCTCAATTAAGGGGATTGTTTCCCAACTAACCTGTTGCTCGGTGGTTTCAACGATGGTTTTGGTCAGCGTTTCAAGATTTTTCTCTTCAGTTTCTGCTACCTTCGGGCGCTTGCTCATACGCCAGGCGGTGAACCCTAGCAGGGCGCTGAACACCAGGAATGGGAAATGCGGCATTCCCGGCACCACTGCCAGCACAAACATAATGCTGGTGGCGGTGTAGAGCACGGAAGGGCTGGCTAGCAGCTGGCTACGTACGTCTGTGGCGATATCGCCGCTGTCGCTCACGCGAGTAACAATAATGGCCGCTGCCGTCGACAGCAGCAGAGACGGGATCTGGGCGACCAGACCGTCACCGATGGTCATCAGTACGTATTGCTGGAATGCGGCTTCGGCGCTTAAATCGTATTTGAAAATACCGATACACACGCCGCCGATCAGGTTGATGGCCAGGATCATCATCCCGGCGATGGCATCACCGCGCACGAACTTCGACGCACCGTCCATTGCGCCATAGAAATCCGCTTCACCCGCCACGTCTTTACGTCGCGCCTGCGCTTGGGCCTGATTAATCAGGCCCGCGTTCAGATCGGCGTCGATCGCCATCTGCTTCCCGGGCATGGCGTCGAGCGTAAAGCGGGCCGAAACTTCGGAGATACGCTCGGCACCCTTGGTAACCACGATAAAGTTGATGATCATCAGGATGATGAACACCACAAAACCGACGACAAAGTTGCCGCCGATCACTACTTGACCGAAGGATTCAATCACCTTACCGGCAGCACCTGCGCCCATATGACCGTGCAGCAATACCACGCGTGTTGACGCCACGTTCAGCGTCAAGCGCATTAAGGTGGTGATCAGCAAAATGGTTGGGAACAGGCTGAATTCGAGCGGACGTTTCGCGGAAACGGCCACCAACAGCACCATCACCGCCAGCACGATGTTAAAGGTGAACAGAATATCCAGCAGGGCTGGTGGTAATGGCAGGATCACCATCGCCAGGATACACAGTATTACCAGCGGAATACCGATGTTACCGTTACGCAGCAGCGCGAGGAGTTGTTTAGTTGTTTTCGGCATCCAGCTTAAGAACCTCTTTGGGAATGGAAATATGTCTGTTCAGCGAAGGGCGAGCTTGCGAACCGTCACGCCAGTGCTTCATTTGCAGTACATAGGTCAGGACGTGTGCAATTGCCCGATAAAGTTGAAATGGGATCTGTTGATTGACCTGGGTGGTGTAATAAACGGAGCGCGCCAGCTTAGGAAATTCAACTATCTCAATATTGCTTTCCGCCGCAACCTGACGGATATACAGCGCGATTTCATCGGTACCTTTAGCGACAACAAAAGGCGCGGCGGCGCGTGACTGGTCGTACTGCAGCGCCACGGCATAATGGGTTGGGTTGGTGATCACCACATCGGCTTTTGGCACAACTTTGCGAATTTGCCCCATTGCCATTTGCCGTTGCAGACGACGGATCCTGGCCTTTACTTCTGGCTTACCTTCCTGATTTTTATACTCTTCTTTGATCTCCTGTTTGGTCATTTTAAGCCCTTTTATAAACATTTTTTTCGCCAGAGGGACATCGACCAACGCAAAGAAAATAAACAGGATGATAAAGTTGCGCATAATACCGCTGTACAGCGCCAGACCATCGCTGACGGCTTGTTTGAAATACAGCTCCTGCAATCCCAGAAAAGCAGCAACGTTATTGCGTACGCTAATCCACAGCATCACCAGCAGGACAATCGCTTTGATCGTCATCTTGCCGGTGTCCACCAGGTGGTCGGTAGAAAATAAGCGGCCAATCCCTTTGAGCGGACTTAATTTGCTATAGTCCGGCAAAATTTTCTTCGGCAGGAATAACCAGCCTCCGGGAATCAGCGAGGCAAACAGCGCGGCGACCGGCATGGGTAACAGCGTCAGGATGAACTTGGCTAGAATCAGCAGATGGTGTTCAAGGAACTGACCGATGATGTCCGGGTCATTAATGTTCTGCGCATATTGATGCACGCTGGTAAAGCTTTCGCGGACAAAATCTTCATACCAGGGGAAGCTGCTGGAAATCACCATAAACGCGGCAAACAGACTGGCGGCAAGCCCCATATCTTTTGAGCGCGGAATTTGTCCCTCTTGCCTGGCTTTGCGAAGTTTTTGCGCCGAGGGTTTTTCTGTTTTTTCTTCGCTGCTGCTATCCGCCATAGTGTCCCTTGAGCGCGTCAAGCTGCTGCAAGACGAAGTTTGCCAGGTGCAGATAGTGGTCGGGCAGGTTGTAAAGCAGCGTCGCAAAGCAGATAAGACCTGCCAGCATGTTGATCGGAAAACCTAAAGAGTACAGGTTGAGCGGAGGCGCAATACGGTTAAGCAGGCCAAAGCAGCCCTGGACAATCAGCATGATAAAGGTTGTTGGCAGCGCCAGCAGCGTAGCCGCGGCAAATACCCAGCCCAGCGCGAGGGAAATGGTGCGCAGAGATTGCGGATGTAGCGCATTGCCAATTGGCCAGTAGGTAAAGCCTTTGAATAAAATGCTCACCAGCAGCAAATGTCCATCCATCGCAAAAAACAGTATCACTGCGTAGATGTTGATTATCTCCGCCAGTACCGTCGTTGACGCGCCGCTGCTGGGATCGTTCATCACCGCCATGCTCATCCCCATATTAAATGAGAGGATCTGGCCCGCCAGCTGCAGCGCTAAAAATAAAAACTGCAGCATCAGGCCAAAAAGCATGCCCCACAGAAACTGCTCTGCGGTCAAAATAATGCTGTTGATCGACAGTAGGCTGTCAGGAACGGGATGGGGGATAAGCGGCGTAATGATAAAGGCCAGCGCCAGGGACAAAATAATGCGTATCCGCACCGTGAGCGCCGCGTTATCCAGCACTGGCGCGTAGTGAATAAACGCCATAATGCGCACGAACGGAAACCACATGCCCAGTATCAGGTTACTTAACTGTGTAATGTCTGTTTCGCGCATGTCAGTGCACCAGAATGGCGGCCTGAGTGAACAGATGCACGCAGAGATCGCTCAGTTGGACGATCATCCATTTTCCGCAAATTCCCAATACTGCGAGGGTGACGATAAGCCTGGGCAAAAAGCTGAGCGTTTGTTCGTTAATCTGCGTCACAGCCTGAAAAATGCTGACCAGCATACCCACCAGCAAGCTGGGAACGACCAACACGCAGACTAAAATGATCACGACTTTTATGCCGCTGGCGACGATATCGGCGGCTACATCAATGGTTAACATATCCGAACTCCGTTAGCCTAATCCCAGACCGCGAATACTGGAGGTCAGCGTACCGACGGTCAGCGCCCAGCCATCAATAAGTACAAACAGCATCAGCTTAAAGGGCAGAGAAACGATCAGCGGCGACAGCATCATCATCCCCATCGCCATCAGCACGCTGGCGACGATCAGGTCGATTACCAGGAACGGGATGTAAATCATGAAGCCTATCTGGAAGGCAGTTTTAAGTTCGCTCAGTACATACGCCGGTACGATAATGGAGAGATCCTGATCGGCTGCATTACCTTTCGCGTTGGCGATCGTCATTATCTGCGCAATCGCTTTTTTGTTGGTCTGCGCCAGCATAAAGCGCTTCAATGGTGCGGCGGCGGTGCTCAGGGCGTCAGGGAGCGTGATTTGATCGTTTTCGAAAGGCACAACCGCGTGGTCGTAAATGTTAATCCAGATCGGACGCATCACCAGCATGGTTAACGACAGCGCAATGCCAATCAGTATGCGGTTGGGTGGCGTTTGCTGCAGCCCCAACGCCTGACGCAGCAGGGAAAGAACAATAATAAATCGGGTAAAACAGGTCATCATCAGCACCAGAGTAGGCAGAATACCCACCAGGGTCATCAGGAGCAGAACCTGAATTTTTACGCTGTATTCCTGGCTATTGCCGTGCGAAATCACATTCAGCAACGGGATATCTCCCCCTTGCGCACAGGCAAAGGGGGAAAGGATGAGTAATGAGATACCCAGGATGAGCGTGAGTGTTGGTGCGCGTTTCATGGTGCCAGGTCGTTGATTTCATGTGTGTTGAATTCAAGGACTCGCAGGCCATACTTTTCATTGACCACCACCACTTCAGCCTTACCTAACAGGATATTGTTGACCTTAATATCCAGCGGTTCACCGGCGAGCTTGTCCATCTCAATGACGGTGTCGTCATCAATGTTCAGCAGATCGGCCAGCATCACCTCCACGGAGGACACTTCCAGTGTGAGTGTGACTGGAATTCGTTTGAGTAACGACATCGACTCGGAAAAGCGATCTTCTAAACGTGATACCAGCGATTCTGCTACGGACGGCGCGGGCGGTGTGGTCGTTTCGGGCGCTAACTCGAAACCTTGCTCTAAAATATCTTCTGGCTTACTCATAGGATTTCTCCGTCTTGCTCGTTAATTCGGACAAAAATAGTTTGTCTTTGTCCTCTACGATAAGGGCATTAAATAGTTCGGATTTCCCGATATAAACAGGGAAAGTATCAGGCATTGCGATAGGCAAAATATCCCCGGGCTTGATTGTTGTCAGGTCGGCAACATTGAGAGGGATTTCCGCAATCTTGACGTTCATGGTTAGCGGCAGCGTATGAATGATTTCTTTGATCAGCGTTTTTTTACGCGTCTCAGCGCTGACTTTATCAATCTGCTTTTTCTTCTCACCGTGCTCGCTACGACGGATTAAATTCAGAATGTAATCGGTATGGGAGTCATCCAGTAAGATGCGGAAACTGCAATTCTCCTCATCACCTAAAATAAACGTAAGTTGATAAGCCCAGTGGGTTTGTACGGTGCTACTGTCGGGTTTAAGAGTCAGTGGAATACCGGATATATTTTTATTAAAAATGATATTGCAAATATCCAGTGCCAGTCTGCTTCTCAGCCGGATTTCTGTTTTGGTCGGTAAACCATCCTGCGATTTCTCGTCTGCGAGAGAAGAGGCCAGACCATAAAAGTTACCTAATAACATTAACAATAATGCGCGATCGATATCAAAGGCCAGATGCCCAACCTGAGAAACTAATAATTCCGCACTTTTATTGATAACATCCATCTCACAGTGTATCTTCTTGAGTGTTATATTTGTGCGGTGTTTTTTCAGGAAATAGTTTCCAAGATGTGATTCAATTGTATCAAAACTCCCTGTAAACATAGTCGGCAGACGATGATATGGACGTCCAAGCCGGTTTCCTTCAAGTTTAAAGATTCCGGGCGTTTGACTATATTTCAGCATGGTACGCTTTCTCAGCTGTAATTTCTGGGGCGGTTGAATTGATATCAAATCCCGCGGTTATCAAAAAAAATACAAATTCGTTTAATTTATTGTTCATCCTTGACGCTATTCTCATCGTGTTGAAGTCCATTAGATACGAAATGCAGTACCTACTCACGTCTATGGAGTAGGGCTGGATATTAGATATTTTACCCCTCTCATCTGCAAGTTATTAATGGCGTTAGGTTATAATTAAAAAATAATTAATTACATATACGTGATGCTTCCCGCTAATCATCCTGCCTTCTTAAGGCATATCCCACATGGCTGGATTGGCTAATTATTGTACCGATTCATCGCTAACATATTGTTTTTTATAAAATAATATTTTTATTATCTTTTAATTTGAGATTGTTAATGGTACCAGTGTTAGTATTTTTTTAGGAAAAACCCTATTTGAAAATAATCTCCGATAGGACTGCCCTTTGATGGGGTGGTAAAACATGAGCAAGGATGGGATTAAGACATGGCACGGGCGATATCTATTATTCGATGATTGTGCTTTGGAATGATTTGTATATTTCTCGTAACGGATGTTAACTTTACTTCTAAGTGTAAAATAATCATGTTTGAACTTATTGCTGAAGCAGCCTCCAGTATCAATGTTTTTTCAATGGCAAGGCGTATTGCTGCTTTTAATGTTCCAGTGCTTATCCATGGCGAAACCGGTACTGGTAAAGAGTGTATCGCCAAATTTATCCACTCGATTGCGTTTGCGCAGGAGGCATCGGCACCTTATATCGGGGTGAACTGTGCCGCTATTCCTGAAAATATGCTTGAAGCCACGCTGTTTGGTTATGATAAAGGTGCGTTTACCGGGGCTGTGGCCACCATACCGGGTAAGATGGAATTGGCCAATAACGGTACATTGTTGCTGGATGAGATCGGTGATATGCCTCTGGCGCTGCAGGCTAAAATATTGCGTGTATTGCAGGAACAACAGGTTGAGCGTTTAGGAAGTAACCGTTTAATCAAACTGAACTTCCGTTTAATTGCCTGCACCAATAAAAATCTTGAAGAAGAGGTTGCCGCAGGGCGCTTCAGAGAAGATCTCTATTATCGTATGTCCGTTATTCCGTTGACGATGCCGCCGCTGCGTGAACGTATGGAAGACATTATTCCGCTGGCCGAGTCCTTTATCAAAAAATACTCCACGGTATTAGTTAAAAATATCAAGCTTTCCGAGTCGTCACGTCGGGCGTTACTCAGCTACGAATGGCCGGGTAACGTGCGTCAGCTTGAGAACGCTATTCAGCGAGGGATGATCCTTAATCGCGATGGCGTTATTTATCCCGATACCTTAGGTCTGCCATCCATTGAGTCCGATTCCTGGAGCGAGCCGCAATGGCAGCCAAAACCCAGTATGCCAATAACAACCGGCGACAATCTGGGCCAGCATGGGCGGAGCGCGCAATATCAATACATTGCTGACCTGATGCGTAAATATCAGGGCAATAAAACCAAAATTGCTGATTTATTAGGCATTACTCCTCGCGCACTTCGTTATCGTCTGGCGTCAATGCGAAAGCAGGGAATTGAAATCTTTTCCTGAATCAGTCTGTGGTACCGAGAACGCTTTTTTAATTTTAAGAGTAGGTCATGAGCATAAATACGATAGCCCCAGCCAGTACGATGCAGACGCAGATGATGCAAGACATGCAGCAGATGAAAGCGGTCGCACAAGCCCCCGTCCTTTCACCGATGCAGATTAACGCCCAGTTGGCATCATCTCCGGTTTCGTTCGACCGCGTTATGCAGGGGGCGCTGAACCATGTGGACCAATTCCAGCAGGTCGCAGAGCAAAAACAAACGGCCATTGAGATGGGAAAAAGCGATGACCTTGCGGGGGCCATGATTGCCAGTCAGCAGGCATCGTTATCGTTTTCTGCGCTGGTACAGGTCAGAAATAAAGTCGCTTCCGGATTCAATGACCTGATGAGCATGTCAGTCTAACGCTATGAATGAATTAATAAAAAAACTCACTCGTTTTTTACCCTCGTTCTCTTTCAGGCTGGATGGTAACAAACGTCTGGCGTTACTGGCGGCTGCGGCGCTTGCGGCTACCGCCATAATTGTTAGCGTGCTGTGGAACGGTAACCATGGCTATGTTTCGCTGTACGGTAGCCAGGAAAATCTCCCTGTTTCACAGATAGTCACCGTGCTGGACGGCGAAAAGCTGGAATACCGTATCGACCCGCAAAGCGGGCAAATTCTGGTTCCGGAAGACGCGCTGTCGAAAACGCGGATGACGCTGGCAGCGAAAGGTGTGCAGGCCATGCTGCCAAACGGCTATGAGCTGATGGATAAAGACGAAGTGCTGGGAGCCAGCCAGTTTGTACAGAACATTCGCTACAAGCGGAGCCTGGAAGGTGAACTGGCGCAGAGCATCATGACGCTGGACGCTGTAGAAAGCGCCCGCGTGCATCTGGCGCTGAATGAAGAGAGTTCCTTTGTCGTCAGCGACGAGCCGCAAAACAGTGCCTCGGTGGTGGTGCGTCTGCATTACGGCAGCAAGCTGGATATGGACCAGGTAAATGCCATTGTGCATCTGGTGTCCGGCAGCGTGCCTAATTTGAATGCGTCGCAGGTTAGCGTTGTCGACCAGGCGGGGAATTTACTGTCCGACGGCATTGGCGCGGGAGAAGCCGTTTCTGCGGCGACGCGTAAGCGTGACCAGATCCTCAAAGATATTCAGGATAAGACCCGCGCCAGTCTCGCAAATGTCCTCGACTCGCTGGTGGGCACTGGTAACTACCGGGTGAGCGTGATGCCGGATCTCGATCTGAGCAATATCGACGAAACCCAGGAGCATTACGGCGATACGCCGAAGGTGAATCGTGAAGAAACGGTACTCGATAGCGATACCAACCAAATCGCCATGGGGATCCCCGGCTCGCTGAGCAACCGTCCTCCGCTGGCGGCAAACCAGGTAGGAAATGGTGCCGCTACGGCGACGCCAGAAGAGTCTCGCCAGCCAGCCGCACTATCAAAGCATAGCGAAAATAAGCGCGACTACTCCTGGGATCGTAGCGTTGAGCATATCCAGCACCCGGGATTCGACATTAAACGTTTAAATGTGGCAGTGGTACTCAACCAGAACGCGCCTGCATTAAAAAACTGGAAACCGGAGCAAACCACGCAGCTGACGGCGCTGTTAAATAACGCCGCCGGGATTGATGCCAGGCGTGGCGATAATCTGTCCTTATCACTGCTTAATTTTGTGCCGCAGTCGATCCCCGTCGAGCCGGTGGTCCCTCTGTGGAAGGATGACAACATTCTCGCCTGGGTACGTCTGATTGGTTGCGGCCTGCTGGCTCTGCTGTTGCTGTTGTTTGTCGTGCGACCGGTAATGAAACGTTTGACCGCTGAACGTCGCCGGACCTCAACGCCTGAACTGGCGCTGGACGCTGTACCAATTGCGATTCCTGCGGACAAGCCCCATTTTGCGGCCGCTGAAGATGAACGCAAAAATATCGAACTGCCTTCTTTCCCTGGCGACGACAGCCTGCCTTCGCAGAGCTCCGGTCTGGAAGTGAAGCTGGAGTTCCTGCAAAAACTGGCGATGAGCGACACCGATCGCGTAGCTGAAGTTCTCAGACAATGGATTACCAGCAATGAGCGAATTGACAATAAATAACGGCAGTAACAATAGCTACCTGGAGCAGGCCGCAATTTTATTACTGTGTCTGGGCGAGGAGGCGGCAGCCACGGTGATGCAAAAGCTCAGCCGTGAAGAGGTGGTTCGTCTGAGTGAAAACATGGCGCGTCTGTCTGGCGTGAAAACCAGCATGGCGAAAAAAGTAATCAATAACTTTTTTGACGAGTTCCGCGAGCAGAGCGGCATCAACGGCGCCTCGCGTTCTATGCTGCAAGGGATCCTCAATAAAGCGCTGGGAACAGAAATCGCCAGCAGCGTGATCAACGGTATTTACGGTGATGAGATCCGCTCGCGGATGGCGCGTTTGCAGTGGGTGGAACCGCGCCAGCTGGCGATACTGATCTCAGAAGAGCATTTGCAATTGCAGGCCGTCTTTCTTGCCTTCCTGACGCCGGAGATCTCGGCCATGGTGCTGTCTTACATGAGTGAGTCAGTACAAAACGAGATCCTCTATCGGGTTGCAAAGCTCAACGATGTAAACCGCGACGTTGTGGATGAGCTGGATCGGTTGATCGAACGTGGGCTGTCGGTGTTGTCTGAACACGGTTCGAAAGTGAAGGGGATCAAGCAGGCTGCGGATATCGTGAACCGCTTCCAGGGTAATCAACAGGTGATCCTCGATCAGCTACGTGAACGCGATGAAGATGTTCTTGAACAGTTGCAGGACGAAATGTACGACTTCTTTATCCTGAGCCGCCAAAGTGATGAAGTGCGCCGCCGTCTGCTAGACGAAGTGCCGATGGAAGACTGGGCGGTCGCGCTGAAAGGTACCGAAGCGCTGCTGCGTCGTTCGATTTATGCCGTGATGCCTAAGCGTCAGGTACAACAGCTGGAAGCGATAACGTCGCGCCTGGGTCCAGTTCCAGTGAGCCGTATTGAACAGATCCGCCGTGAAATCATGGGGATTGCCCGCGAGCTTGAGGAAGCGGGTGAAATTCAGTTACAGCTGTTTGCTGAACAGACGGCGGAGTAAAACATGGCGATTGAAACCATTCGTGGTCGCTACCGACTGCATCGCTTTCCTCCTCGCCAACGCCATTTGCAGGCTGAACAGCTGACGCCAGGGATCACGGCTGCGGATTATCAGCGTCAACTGATGGACGGTTTCCAGGAAGGTCTGCAAAAAGGCTTTGAACAGGGGATGACGGAAGGCCAGGAACAGGGCTTTCAGGAAGGCCATCAGAAGGGGCATGATGAGGGCCGTCGTCAGGGGTACACGGAAGGCAGTCTGGCCGGACAGCAGGAAGGACGTAAGCAGTTTGAGTTGTCAGCACAGCCGCTGGAAGCCATCACAGGCAAAGTGAACGACTACCTGGCGCACATTCAGCGTAAACAGCGGGAAGACCTGCTGCAATTGGTTGAAAAGGTCACGCGTCAGGTGATTCGTTGTGAGCTGGCGCTGCAGCCGACGCAGTTGCTATCGCTGGTTGAAGAGGCGATTTCGGCCTTTCCGGCGATGCCTGATTCGCTCCAGGTTCTACTGAGTAATGAAGAGTTTAACCGTATTAAAGACGCAGCCCCGGAGAAGGTTACTGAATGGGGGCTGACACCATCCCCCGATCTGCAGGCGGGCGAGTGTCGGGTAATTACCGATAAATCCGAGCTGGATATTGGCTGCGAGCATCGACTCGACCAATGCATGTCGGCGCTCAAAGAGTCGCTTCTGCCGGAGCCGACGGGTGAGTGACCATTCCTGCTTTGACAACGCGCTACGCTCCATTGAGTCGATCCCTTTAGCCCGGGTTGCCGGGCGACTGGTGCGCGTGAACGGCATTTTGCTGGAGAGCGTGGGCTGTCCGCTGGTGACCGGTCAGCTGTGCCGCGTCGAAAGCGCCAACCATACGTTGATCGACGCACAGGCGGTGGGGTTTAACCGCGATATCACCTACCTGATGCCCTTCAAGCATCCCGTCGGGCTGATGGCGGGCGCGCGCGTTTTCCCCGAAGAAAAAGCCCAGGAGATCCTGATTAGCGAAAGCTGGCTGGGGCGGGTGGTCAATGGTCTGGGCGAACCGCTGGATGCCAAAGGGCGTCTGACGGGCAATGACGTGCTGCCGCCTCAGGCACCTTCCATCAACCCCCTCACGCGCCGCTCGGTGAATCAACCGCTGGATGTCGGTGTGAAAGCAATCAACGGTCTGCTCACTATCGGCAAAGGCCAACGCGTGGGTCTGATGGCCGGTAGTGGTGTGGGTAAAAGCGTGCTGCTAGGGATGATCACCCGCCAGACCAAGGCCGACATCGTAGTGGTGGGGTTAATTGGCGAGCGTGGCCGCGAAGTGAAGGAGTTTATCGATCACTCGCTGGGCGCGGAAGGGTTGGCAAAATCTATTATCGTGGCAGCACCAGCGGATGAGTCGCCGTTAATGCGTTTGAAAGCCACCGAGCTTTGCCACTCGATCGCGGCCTGGTTTCGCGATCGCGGACATCACGTTTTACTGCTGGTGGATTCCTTGACCCGTTATGCCATGGCACAGCGTGAGATTGCGCTGTCACTGGGGGAACCTCCGGCGACGAAAGGCTATCCGCCGTCGGCGTTCGGTATGATCCCCAAGCTTGTGGAAAGCGCAGGTAACAGCGAAAGCGAAGGGTCAATGACCGCCATTTACACGGTACTGGCGGAAGGGGACGATCAGCAGGATCCGATCGTCGACTGCGCGCGTGCGGTATTGGACGGACATATTGTGCTGACGCGCAAACTTGCCGAAGCAGGCCATTATCCGGCGATAGATATTGGGCAGTCGATCAGCCGATGCATGAACCAGGTGACGCCCCACGAATACCAACAATCGGCCCGTCTGCTGAAACAAAACTATGCCGCCTATATGGAAATTAAGCCGCTGATCCCGTTGGGGGGCTATGTTGCCGGAGCCGATCCTAGCGTAGATAAAGCCGTCAAAGTATTCCCCGCCATTGAGCGTTTTCTGCGTCAGGAGGTTAGTGAACCCGCCTCACTTGAGCTGGTGCAAAGTCGCTTACAAGCCCTTTTCCCCCAGGCAAAGAAAACGGAAGGTAAATAATCATGCGGCAAATTATTGATACCCTGGCGCAACTGCAGCGCCTGCGGGATAAATCAGTTAAGGATATGACGGTACAGTTGGCAAAACAGCAGCAGGTTTGCACTGGTTTTGACAATAACATCAAAGCGCTGGGCTACCTGATCCAAAAAACCGGCACCGGCGTTGAGGCGCCTTCCGTTGAATCGCTCAAAAACGTGAGCGGATACAAAGGTACGCTACGCACGGTGATTGCCTGGCAAGAGCAAGAGAAAACGCTGGCTAAAATCAAAGAGCAGCGTATTCAAAAAAACCTGGTTGCCGCGGCCTGCGAAGAGAAAATCGTCGCCATGACGCTGGATGATAAGCGCTACGAGTTGAGCAATGAGGCGCTGGTAAAAGAGCAAAAAGCCGTTGATGAGATTGCTGCACAATGCTGGCTTAGACAGAAGACGCTGGGGCTGGTATGAAAACGATCATTACTTTCGGCACGTTTGATGTTTTTCATATCGGGCATCTGCGTATTCTGCAACGCGCCGGGATGTTGGGGGAGAGGCTAATTGTCGGTATCTCTTCAGATGCGCTAAATATGCAGAAAAAAGGCCGGATGCCGGTTTATAGCCAAAGCGATCGCATGGGGATTGTCGCTGGGCTGAAATGCGTGGACAGCGTGTTTCTGGAAGAGTCGCTGGAGAAAAAAGCGGACTATATTCGCCAGTTTAACGCCGATACGCTGGTGATGGGCGATGACTGGGCTGGGCGCTTTGATAGTTTGTCGTACCTGTGTGAAGTGATCTATTTTCCACGCACACCCTCTATCTCTACTACATCGATCATTGAAGTGATTAAGCTGCATGAGTGAAAAAAATATTCATTCTTGATTTTGAGGCAGATAAATGAAGTTAAAATTGTATATAAACTCATCATCAACATTTACAGCGTTGCAAATGTTTGACTTCGTTGCTTGTGCCAGCGATTTCAATACAATTAAAATTGTTAGTTGGTATCGCACTCCGTTAGCTTCTGATGCACTTAAGAAGATTAATGCTGTTAATACATTATATTTTTCTCAGATTTCACATTTATCTGAAGAGTATATAGCAAGAATATCTAATGTTATTGATAAATATAATCCTGAAGATGTTGAAGTCCATGCTAATATTTATTTTTCTCATGTTGAATCCTGGCGGTTACTTTCTGCTCTTGTTAAAAAATATTCTTGCAATAAAATAAGACTTCACTTATATGATGATGGTGCTGCCGGGGTTAATGAAAGAACCCGGTTAAACCAACTCAGTGAAAAAGAATATCTGCTGGAGAGTGCTAAAAATAAAGAAGATCTTTTGTCTCATGTATTTGAGGTTGAGGATCCTTTTTTGCCAGAATATTCTGTGCGTTGGCCGTCATTACGGTATTATTGCTGGCATCATATCGTAGAAACAACATATCATATATTGGGTGATAAATTCGCATGCTATAATGGGGTTATATCACCGTTTATGGAAGATATTTCACCTTATTGTCAGGTATTTGATTTTGGAATAATAAGTCCAAAAAAGATGGCGGCATGTTTATGTTTGCTAAATATTGATTATAATCAGTTTATTGATTTAAGGAAAGAAATGCTGGCACCCGATGCCGTTGTATTTACTGGTACAGGGAATTTCCAGCGTGAATATGATAATGGCTGCGCTGATAGGGTTATTAATAAAATTAATTCACTAAAAGATAAAGGTGTAATTGATAAAGGAAGTCGTGTTATTTTCAAGCCTCATCCGATTAATCATCCGGACAATATAAATAGGATAGCAAAACACATTGGTGATGATGTTTTTGTTGTTCCAGCATCGATTCCTTTTGAATTTTTTATAATGGCTGGAATTATCCCGAATAATATAATTGGTGTTTTTAGTACATTAATGCTATTGGTTCCTAAAGAAAACATTAAATATGTTATTTTTGATGCGAAAGATCATAATGAAGCAATGAAAAATCCCATGCTTCTGAATCTGATAAATAATAATCTCATAGAGGAAAGTAAAGTTTTTGGTTGGACAGACTGATGAACATTTCTCCTTAGAACGAGCATTTTAGTAAGTGAGTTATCGGCATATGCCGAGACGATACGCTTAATATATGCGCGCCATCATATGGTGGTGCTATCATTGATGTTACTGTTGCTCGTGTAATTATCACGCCCTGTGTTTTTTTAATTTTATCAATACGTTGTCTATCAAGCGGAAAATGAATTTCCGCTTGATAGAAGGCAATGTATTCTTAGTTTTGTACTATGAAACTACATATTCCTGCGCTGGACTGCTTTAATTATCCCTTTAGAGCTATAGACTGTCACAATGGTCATAATATTTCTTTATTAAAATAGACCCACTCACGCAACTCCTGAATGCTCATCCAGTCGTATTCGCTGTTCATCTTTATAGCTTTTAGCCATATCCCATTGTTTCATTGTTATTGTCGCGCTGATGTATTAGTGCCCTGAAGCAAATAGCTTTTCCCGCAGGCTATGCAATAACACATTCTCTCTATGGCTATTTTTATTCTCCATTGCATCACAGATTTCCCGTGCAGCTCTTTCTCCTGCTTTGCCATCCATAAAGGCATCACAGTAGTGGTGGCGAATTTCTTCTAATGATGTTGCCAGCGAAGCCCAGTCGTACGTCGGGGAAAGGACAGCCCGTAGGGCCTGGATATCTCCGGCGACGGGGAGTAGATCGCGAATACGTTGTTCGGCACTGTGTGGTGTGGAAAAGCTCTTCTGGCCGTCCAGCAGAGAAGGCATTTCAGGCCAATTGAGTAAAATGATGCGTTTATTCATATGAATAGCGTCGAAGATAAATCCACTGTTGTCGGTCAAGACATAATCTGCCTGAACAAGCATTGGAATTGCATGTTCGGGGGCATGGATTCTTTTCTTTAAGTATCGTTGAGCCAGTGCTAAAGATCCCGCTTCTTCCGCTCTAAAACAGGTACCGTGATGTAGTTTAGTTACAATATTAAAATCATGGCTGAGACGACCAAGTGCTTCTGCCCAGTGTGGGATTGAACTTAATACACCGTATGTCGGAGCGTATAAAATTGTCGGTTTTTTCTTATCCAGATGCAGGCATTCAGGTAGCGAAAGATCGCAACTACCGTTGTGCCACTCATCGAAGCGAGGATTACCGACGGCGATCGCGCTACCGCCAATGTTCAGTGCTTGTTGGCTATAGTGGCTGTAGCAAAGAATACGGTGGTAAAAGGTATTCCACCAGGCGTGGTTCCATTCTTCTTTTGCTAAACCGTACATAGCTCGAATATGAATATCTGAAAGCCCGTTGATTGCAGGGGTATAATAAGGGCTGATGAGGCATTTATAACGCTGGCTGCGATCTGTCATGTCTGAAAGGAGAATTCCACCCAGTGCGGGATCGTTAATCTTCTTGAGCGTCGCCAACATTTCATCTAGAAATGCTTTGTTACTACGGTTGTTTACCAGTAATGAGCAGGTGTGGCCCATTTTCTGTAGAGCGTTTATGATGGGGCGATAAACTGCGTAATGGAGTGACGTTTCCATATAAAACCCAATAGCACCATTGTTGGATAATATTGGTTGTGTTTTTTTTGCCAGGTGTATTTGCTTACTAGCTGGTGATTTATTAATTTTATTAAAGTAAAAACCAATATTATCGGTCTCTTTTTTCTCAATATCACTGTACCCTGCCCGCTGATAGCAGATGCTTGGGTAACAGGCTAACCATTTCCCTGTATGCAGCAACGGCTGCCATTGTTCTTCGGGCGTAGCAGAAAGATCATCTGACATCTGTTGCGCCAGCGTGGCATAATATTGACTGTTAACCAGATACGCGCAAACTTTCTGGCAGTCCCGGGCATGAACCATCCCTTCCCGGCTTTTTAGCACCGAACCTTGTTTAATCTGCCCGCCCAGAATAATCACTTCCCAGGGAAGCTTAGTTAACGTCCCCAGAAGAGTACTTAAGACGCGGGTATGCTTTTCCTGTTTCAGGATAACGCAGTCATCTTCTAACAACAGGTAATTCTTCCAGCCTTTTTGCTGTGCTATTTGTAGCGCTTGCAAGTGCGAATGACGGCGGCCCAACTGGCCATTGGTTTCTTCGCAGGCGGCAAGACGGGTGATCTTTTCTGTCGGAACGTTCAGTTGCGCCAGTTCCTGTTGGATCTGACTCAGACGATCGGTTCGTTTATCCAGGTTGATGACGATGATCTGATCGATGGCATCCCACTGCATCGGTGAGTTGTGCGTGGCATTATGTAGACTTTGATACCAGTTGTTGAGCATGGGATCGGCAACCCACTGTTCAATGTTCCCCTCTAAAGGTTCACTTGAACCGAGGACAAAATCTTTATCAAAGGTGTTCTGGCTGTGCGATACACAGATAATTGTCCGTTCCCCAGGTAACTGGAGCGGCTCAACGGTGAATTTATTGGTGAACCCTTCTTCTTCGCCTAAATTGCATTCATCAACGTAGCGGTGTTTTTTCAAATAATTACGGTGATAGCAAAATGTCCCGTTCAAAATATGTCTTTTGCCGAAAGAACGCGTTTCAAAGATACGATTGATATGGCTATACCAGATTGGAATCTGATCCGAACCTGAAATTAACGCCCGGTGGCGCAGCATCATCTCAATGGTGTAAGAGATTTTATCTGATGGGTAATAGTCGTCATCATCCATACAAAGTATGTACTCACCGCGTGCAAGCTCATTGAGCATATTGCGTTTTCTGCCCAGATCGAGCTTTTCCGGGTGATGGATATAGCGAATATTAAATTTCTCCGGGTGATTCTGCGTCAGCCTGTCGATGATCGATTGATGGCTCTGTGGTGAATCATCGAGGATCACCAGTTCCCGACGGTCGGCGGGATAATCCTGATACCGGTACATATACAGTAAATAAGGTAAGAAGGCACCGCGGTTCCACGTGGGGGTGACGACGCTGACAAACGGTTTTTCACGACCCGTATCCAGTGTTTTAACAATACCGGGTAGGCCTGGGCGAGTTTTAGAGGGTTCAGACATGTTGATGTGTATTCGCGCTTCGAAAGGGCCGGATGTTCACCCGACCAACAGGGGCTAACGGGTAAGCAGGGAGAATGCAGAGAGCAAAGGCTCTCCCGGCATAATGCTCAGAATGTGTTCACGTATTGATGTGGCATCATCGCTGCTGCGCCACTCTTCAAACATGGCGAATAGCGCATAGATATCCTCAGGATTCAGCAAGGATTCATCCATCGTCCACAGGCAAAGCATGGTTCGGATCATAAAGAAGTCGCAGACAAGCTCAAAATAGCGCTGAATGACACCTTCGCTGTCATGTTGCGGGAACATGTCATGATAGAGCCGGTAGATCAGATAGTTACTGAAGATCCATGCGTCCTGCGCGAAGTACGCTGCGTGTGTATTAAGCCACTGATCCTGCAATTGCTGTTGGAGTAAGGCTTCACTGTTCGCATCCTGTAGCATCAGCAGGCTGACCTGGAGAGGTAATGTGAGTTTACGCATACTTTCCGGCAGATGATCCCAGTTGAATTCACAACTGCCCATACGGGTAATTAATTCACGCTGTAGTTGGGGCAGGCTTGGTAATTGTGCAAACTGATCCTGCAGTTTTCCTTCCTGTACATGGCCTGCGAGGATTTGCGGCAACGACGCCAGTTTTTCCAGCACCGCTTCGCTATTGCCTGGGCATTTTTCGGAAAAAGAGAGCATGATGCCCAGCGCATACAGGCGCAGCTCCGGCGATAATCCTGGAAGAGTGACGGTATTCAGAGCGGATTGATTTAATACCTGATCGCGTGGGGCTAATGCCCGGCTGTCTGGATCGGCCGCACATTTTGACGTATGCAAGACGAAAGCTTCCGGATCGCTTAATGCAGCCTGACAGCTGGCAGGATCGGTTAAGACCAGACTCTGACGAACTTCCGTTTTCCAGCGCATTTTGACCAGTAAAGCGGAATCCGGATGGTGGGATAAAAACAACCGGACAAAGTCAGGTTCATAACAATCAATCATACTCATAATTTGTTCTCAATAATCCCAATATTCAAAATCTGGCAAAATCATTGCAATATCCATGCCTGAATTTTTATTTTATTTATATCAAATAGTTAGGCGAGGCGCGGAAAGTCTGTTTCCGCGTCAGGGAAGGAAGTTTTAACGGTGATAGATGAAATCTGGCTCCGTACCTAAAAAAGCCTGAATAAATTCATACTGACGGATCAGCAGATCGCCATTTTTTTCGTTGTACGCCTTGCAGCGTTTCGCTTTTTGCTCAAGACTTTGCCACCAGCCCTCTGCGGCATTTTTCTGTACGCCAGGCAACCAGCTAAATACCTGCTCCATCCCTGCACGATCGATGCTCACGCCCAGCAGTTGTAGAATCGTTCGGCGCTGCTGGCTGCTGTTTTGCAACTGTTCATAATGCTGTTGAATGGTTTCATTGACCAACAGCAGCTCTTCACTGGCACGGCGAATCATACACAGACGTTGTTGTTCCAACTGGTGTCTGAGCGCGTCATACCGCGTTCCGTCTTCACGGATGCCCTGAAGTAGAGTTTTGACCTGCTGTAGCCTGGTACTCACTGTTGTAGCCTCTTATTTCTGGAAAAAGCTGAGCATGTCCCCAGCCAGTTGGTCGGTATCAACCTGCATGTCGCCTGAGGCCAGCATGGCCTGCATTTGCGCTACTTTGTCGTAATCAACGTCACTTTGCGTATCGCTGTTCAGCGTTTGTTGCGCCGTTTGCAATCCCGCCTGAGTAATATCGTCGGCTGAAAGCGTCGTGGCGCTGGACGTACTCGTCTGCGCGCTGCTCTTGTCTGAACGCGCCTGTTCGGTTGTCGATGCAGGGCGATTGCCTGGCAGAGTCGGGGTAATTTTCATAGCAACCTCGTACATATTCCGTGGGGTTGGTTATCTGTTATTGGTTAAAAGCGACGGCAATAGAAGAAAACTTTAATCCCATCACAAAAAATCCCCTCACTGCTCAGCCGTCAGCGTGGTGACCACGCCGGTATCGTCTACCACGCCGCTAATGATCCGTTGGCTGCTGCTGTTACGAATTTTTATCACTTCTCCTTTGCGACCATTCTTCAACGCCACACCCGGCATTGAGGCGGTAATCCCGTCCATGTGGGAGACGATCATCACCGGCTGGTCGCGTTTAACTAATACGGGCTGAACCAGCTCGTTACGGGTAATCGGTTTACCCGGTTGCAGAGCGCGCTTGCTGGTGAGACCAATCGCCTCATCCGGATTTGTCATTAATCCTTCCCGCTGGTTGTTGATATTAAATTTTTTAAGCTGCAGGTCATCGGCGGTGATGACCGTATCCCGGGCAATTAACGACTTTGGCATTACCACCGGAATTGACACGTCGGGACGCACTGCAACGTTATATTGCCAACCCGCGCTGCCAGGGCAGCTCACCACAAAGTTCATTCGCGTCAGAGCCATCTCCGGGGAGGTGCTGGAGGTGACATGGGGGGCTATTGCGCATAGTGCGCTGGTGCTGACGGCGGAGGGAATATAGATATTGAACGTGTAGCGATAGTCCTGCCACTGCCGTTTGATCGCCAGCGCGTCAATTTCATGACTGGCGGCATTGAGGACCAGTGCGTTGATCTGTTCCCGGGCGCTGTGCTGAATGGGATGGACTGCGGCATGCACGGATAAGACGCAGCATAAAGCCAGCAATATTTCCGCGGCAAAGGGGAAAGAAGGCTTCCTTACATAGGAGGGGAGTTTCATAAAGTCATTTCTCATCAATCACTTAAAAGTTGGCATATATATTGCTAATAACAGCGATATCTACGCAGGAGTGATGCAAGAAATGGGAATCAGTTTTCAGCAGGCATTGGGTGTACATCCGCAGGCAGTGAAGTTACGTCTTGAGAGGACCGAGCTACTGACCGCGAATCTGGCAAACGTCGATACACCAAATTTCAAAGCTAAAGATATTGATTTTGCCGCTGAGATGCAACGGGCAAGTCGCACAAATGTGCTGCCCGAGGCTGACGTGAAATACCGTGTGCCGATGCAGCCCTCAGAGGATGGCAATACCGTAGAGCTGAATACCGAGCAGGCCCGGTTTTCACAAAATAGTATGGATTATCAAAGTAGTCTGACCTTTTTGAACCTGCAACTTAGCGGTATCAAAGAGGCCATTGAAGGGAAATAACCATGTCGTTTACTGATATTTACCAGATTTCCGGCTCAGCGATGACGGCGCAAACCATCCGCCTGAATACCGTCGCCAGCAACATGGCGAATGCGGAATCTCCCGCCAGCAGCGAGGCGCAGGCCTATAAGGCGCGTAGCCCGGTTTTTGCCGCGGTTTACAACAATAGCCTGACAGGTGGGCATAACCGCCATGCCATTGATGGCGCCAGCGTACAGGTACAGGACGTCATGCAAAGTGGCGGGGCGGTGAAGCGTTATGAGCCGCACCACCCGATGGCGGACCAGAACGGTTTCGTCTGGTACCCGGACGTCAACGTGGTCGAGCAAATGGCTGACATGATGTCTGCGTCACGTGATTTTGAAACCGACGTTGATGTACTGAATAACGTCAAAAGTATGCAGCAAAGCTTACTCAAACTGGGAGAAGTGTAATGAATACCCTGGCTCTGTATGCCCAATCTCAGGCGCTGGCTTCTTCTCAGGAGAAGACGGCGGCTGTTGCTGAAAATAACGTCGGCGCCACGGCGCAAAGCACTACTGTGGGAGACAGCAGTTCTTCTGCCACGTCGTCAACGACGGATACCAGCGACACGGCTAATACCCCAACGACGACGGTATCGACGGAAACCTCAGGGGTGGAAACTTTCCTGACCTTGTTTGTTGCGGAAATCGAAAACCAGGATCCAACCGATCCTACCGACCCTACGGCCTATATCGACCAGCTTTCTTCCATGGCGCAGGTGGCGATGATGGAAGAGATGAGCGTTCAGGCCAATACCAATGCTGTGCTGATGAGCAACATTCAGGTGATGGCGCTGGGGAATATGGTCGGCGACGACATTATGGTGCAAACCACTACGCTGGAGATTGCCGACAACACCAAGGACATTCAGGGCCGCGTCACGCTGGATGACAGTTGTACTGATGTGGATCTGCATTTCACTGATGAAGCGGGTGACGATTATACCGTTTCACTGATCCCGGAAGGAGAGACATCCGTTGGGCCAGGCCAGGTTGATTTTGATATTAACCCCGCGGATTACGGCATTCCGCCGGGTGATTATAACGTGTCAGTGGTGACCAACACTGGAGAAGAAGAAGTTCCCATTGAAGTCACCGGTGAGGTTGAAGACGTACGTATTCCACTTGATGGCAGCACGCCAGTCCTCAATGTGGACGGCGTCGGGGAAGTGCCTTTCACCATGATCACCCAGTTTGGCATACCGGATAGTACTGATGGCAGCGGCGGTTCAGATGACACCACGCCACCCGATACCGACGGCGGTAGCGATAACGCCGACAGCAATATGGTGCTCTGATTTAGTTTACATTACAGGAATAAACAATGAGTTATGAAATTGCAGCGACGGGTCTGAACGCCGTCAACGAACAACTGGACGGCATCAGTAACAACATCGCGAACTCCGGTACGGTCGGATATAAATCGATGACTACCCAGTTCTCCGCTATGTATGCCGGAACGCAGGCGATGGGCGTGAGCGTGGCAGGGTCCGCTCAAAGCATCTCCACCGGCGGCTCGATGGTTTCAACCGGCAATGCGCTGGATCTGGCTATTAACGATGATGGTTTCTTTGTTATGTGCGATAGCGCAGGGAATATCTCCTACACCCGTGCAGGTTCTTTTGTGACGGACAAAAACGGCTATATCATCAATGCGTCTGGTGATTACCTTCAAGGTTACCCGGTTGATGATAGCGGCACGCTGCAAACCGGTACCGTTACGGATATCCAGATTAAAACCGGTAACATTCCGGCGCAGGCCACGGACAGCATGACCTTCACGGCAAACTTTGATGCCAGTGATGAGATTATTGATCGTGATGGCGATCCTTCGGCGACCCCCCCAGTAGATGGGGTCGATTTTGACCCGAATAATAGCGATACCTACACCGACAGCTACACCACCACCGTGTATGACTCGCTGGGTAATGAGCACTCGGTGAGCCAGTACTTTACCAAAACGGCGGATAACACCTGGGAAGTGCAGTACACCTTTGATGGTGAAACGCAAAGCGGCGTACCGCCGACCACGCTGAAGTTCGACCAAAATACCGGCAAGCTGACATCGCCAACCACGCCGCAAACCATCACCTTCACTACTGATGAAGCCGCGCCGATTTCGATGACCATCGATTACTCAGACTGTACTCAGTACGGTTCTGATTTCTCGGTTACTACCAACTCCGCCACTGGTTATGCCTCCGCGACGCAAAACGGCGTGCAGGTTGATGACGACGGTAAAGTTTACGCCACCTACAGCAACGGCGAGCGCATGTTGCAGGGGCAGGTGGTGCTGGCTACTTTCCCGGATGAGAACGGGCTGGAAGCGGTAAGCGGTACTGCCTGGGTACAGACGGGCGAATCCGGTACGCCGCTGATAGGCACACCAGGTTCCGGCTCCTGCGGCACGCTCTCCTCCGGCATGCTCGAAAGCTCCAACGTGGATATTACCAACGAGCTGGTCAATCTCATGACCGCCCAGCGTAACTACCAGGCGAACACCAAGGTGATTTCCACCAGTACGCAGCTGGATCAGGCTCTCTTCCAGGCGATGTAAGGCTAAGAAATGGATCGGTTGATTTATACCGCGCTGAGCGGCGCCACCCAGACGCTACTGGAGCAGCAAATTAGCGCCAATAACCTCGCCAACGTCAACACTAATGGTTTTCGTGCGGATATGGCGATGGCGAGCAATGACAAAGTTAAGGGTGGGGGCTTCGACACGCGTTTTATGGCGAAAGAAAGTCCCAGCGGCGTTAATGACAGCACCGGCGTAGCGGAAAAAACCGAACGCCCGCTTGATGTCGCCATTCAGGGAACCGGCTATATCGCCGTGCAGGATAAAGCCGGAAACGAGGTGTACACCCGCAACGGCAACATTCAGCAGGACGATCAGGGTCAACTGACCATCAACGGTAACGTGGTGCTCGGGGATAACGGTCCGATCATTTTGCCGCCGAACGCAATTGCCTCTTTCGGCAGCGACGGCACACTCTCGGTCACACCCGACGACGGCGATGTTACCGCTACGATGGATATCGATCGCTTGAAGCTGGTGGATATTCCGGTCGCTAATCTGGCGAAAAATAGCGAGGGGATGCTGGTAACGGCGGATGGCGTACCGGCGCAGCGCGATGAAAACATCAAGGTGAGCGGCGGCTTTCTGGAAGGCAGTAACGTGTCTGCAGTGAGTGAAATGATGTCGTCTATTGCAATGAACCGCCAGTTCGAAGCACAAATCAAGATGATGAAAACGGCTGAAGATCTCAGCGACTCCGGCAACAGGTTGCTACGCGGCTCCTGAGTCGTTGCCTTTAATCAGGGATAAAGTTTTATGAACGCAGCGTTATGGATCAGTAAAACCGGCCTGTCGGCGCAGGATGCTGAGATGAGTGCGATTGCTAACAACATCGCCAACGTTAACACCACGGGCTTTAAGCGCGATCGCGTGATGTTTGCGGATCTGTTTTATCAGACCCAGGAAGCGCCGGGCGCCATGCTCGACCAGAACAACATCATGCCGACCGGTATGCAGTTCGGGAGTGGTGTGCGCATTGTCGGAACACAGAAAACCTTCACTGAAGGTAATGTGGAAACCACCGACAATTCGATGAACGTGGCCATTATGGGGCAGGGTTTCTGGCAGGTACAAATGTCCAATGGGGATATCGCGTATACCCGTGACGGTAACTTGCAAGTGAATGCTGATGGTGTGCTAACCAACGCTCAGGGATTACCTCTGCAACCGGAAATCGATGTGCCGTCAGGTTCTACCAGCGTGACGTTTTCTCCGGATGGTACGGTGAGTGCGATTTTACCTGGCGACAGCGACCCGACCGAACTGGGGCAACTGACGCTGGTGAACTTTGCCAACCCTGCCGGGCTTTCAGCCGAAGGTGACAACCTGTATCTGGAGACTGCTGCCAGCGGTCAGCCAACGGAAGGAATTCCGGGGGAGGATGGCCTTGGTCAGCTGCAGCCAGGAGCGCTGGAAGGTTCGAACGTCGATATCGTCAACGAAATGGTGGCCATGATCACGGTGCAACGCGCCTATGAGATGAACGCCAAAATGGTCTCTGCGGCAGATGACATGCTGCAGTTTATTAGTCAGACGCTGTAACTTTAGAATGTGAAATGCCGGATGGTACAGCGCCATCCGGCAGAAATAGGCAGAACGTGAAAAATTATCTCTGGCTGATGGTACTGCTGCCCCTGTTAAGCGGGTGCGAATCGCAGGCCATCCTGGTCAAAAAAAATGACGAGTTCTTTGCTCCTCCCAAAACAGAAGCACCGCCAACGGCGGATGGTCGTGCGGGGGGCGTGTTCGAAACGGGTTATAAGTGGTCGCTGACGGCGGACCGCCGCGCTTATCGGGTGGGTGATATCCTGACCGTTATGCTGGAAGAGTCGACCCAGTCCAGCAAACAAGCGAAAACCAATTTCGGCAAGAACAATACCGTTGATATCGGCGCGCCGACGCTATTTGGGCATACCAAAGATAACCTTTCCGCTTCCGTGGACGCCAATCGCGATTTCAACGGGACGGCGACCTCGCAGCAGCAAAACAGTTTACGTGGCGAAATTACGGTATCGGTGCATTCGGTACAGTCGAACGGCATTCTGGAAATTCGCGGCGAAAAATGGCTCACCCTCAATCAGGGGGATGAGTACATCCGTCTGAGCGGTCTGGTGCGTGCCGATGACATTCAAAACGACAACTCCGTCTCATCGCAGCGTATTGCCGATGCGCGTATCTCCTATGCGGGTCGTGGTGCATTGAGCGATGCCAATGCGGCGGGCTGGCTGACGCGTCTGTTTAACCATCCTCTTTTCCCGATCTAATGCAGGATTTTGATATGCAATACTTAAGCGGGCGCTGGATGAAGGCGTTAAACGGCATCGTTATCGCCCTGAGCCTGGTTCTGCCCGGTACCACGCAGGCGCAATCTCTGGAGTCGCTGGTTAACGTCCAGGGGGTCAGGGAAAACCAACTTGTTGGTTACAGCCTGGTAGTGGGGCTGGACGGAACAGGGGATAAAAACCAGGTCAAATTCACCAACCAAACCATTACCAATATGCTGCGCCAGTTTGGCGTACAGCTGCCGAGCAAAATCGATCCGAAGGTGAAAAACGTCGCGGCGGTGGCGGTCAGCGCGATGCTGCCGCCAATGTACTCGCGTGGGCAGACCATTGATGTCACGGTCTCGTCGATTGGCGATGCCAAAAGTCTGCGTGGCGGCACGTTATTGCTCACCCAGCTACACGGCGCGGATGGAGAGGTTTATGCCCTCGCACAAGGGAGTGTGGTGGTCGGCGGGATGAACGCGACCGGAGCAAGCGGCTCCAGCGTGACCGTGAATACCCCTACCGCCGGACTGATACCGAACGGTGCGTCGGTCGAGCGTGAGATTCCCAGCGACTTCCAGATGGGCGACACCATTACGCTTAATCTGAAACGTCCCTCCTTTAAAGATGCCAATAACATTGCGGCGGCGATCAACGCCTCGTTTGGCGGTATTGCGACGGCACAAAGCTCGACCAATGTCAGCGTCCGCGCGCCAACCAGCCCCGGCGCACGCGTCGCCTTTATGTCCCAGCTAGATGACGTTCAGGTGCAGGCGGAAAAAGTCCGTGCGCGGGTGGTGTTTAACTCGCGCACCGGCACGGTGGTGATGGGGGATGGTATCGCTCTGCATGCGGCGGCGGTATCGCATGGCAGCCTGACGGTTTCCATCAATGAAAGCAGCAACGTCAGCCAGCCGAATGCCTTTGCCGGTGGTCGAACGGCGGTGACGCCGCAGAGCAATATTTCGGTGAATCACGCCCGACCGGGAATGATTAACCTGCCGGAATCCAGCAGCCTGAAAACGTTGGTTAATGCGCTTAACAGCCTGGGAGCCACGCCGGACGACATTATGTCTATTTTACAGGCTCTGCATGAAGCCGGGGCGTTGGATGCCGATCTGGAGGTGATTTAATGGCCGACATCAAGGTGAATCATAACGGGGGCATTGACGGCAGCGATGCGTTAATGGGCCCCAAAATCAAAGATAACGATTTGCAGAAAGCGGCTCAGCAGTTTGAAGCCATTTTCTTACGTAACATGCTGAAAGAGATGCGTAAAACCAATGAGATCTTCGACTCAAAAGATAACCCGTTTAACAGTGATTCGGTGCGCATGATGCAGGGGTTTTACGACGATCAGCTGTGCAACAGTCTTGCCCAGCATCACGGCATCGGCATTGCGGAGATGATCGTTAAGCAGCTTTCCCCTCATCACAAAGGATAAAGGTTGCGCGGTGGCTTAAGAACTGCCGTTTTTTCGCCGCTCTTAATCGGCAAGGTTGTTAACGACAGACCGGATTATTGCCCGGCAAGGACTTTTTGATGGATATGATTAATATTGGCTACAGCGGCGCATCGACAGCGCAGGTGGAGCTTAACGTTACCGCGCAGAACACCGCGAACGCGATGACCGATGGTTACACCCGCCAGGTTGCCATTACCAGCACGATTGGCGCCAGCTCAGGTTCGTCAAACAGTGCGGGTAATGGCGTGCAGGTAGACAGTATTCGCCGGGTATCCAACCAGTATCAGGTGAATCAGGTCTGGTATGCCGCCAGCGATTACGGCTATTACAATACCCAGCAGGAGTATTTAACGCAGCTGGAAACGGTACTCAGCGATGATAACAGCAGCCTGAGCGGCGGATTTGATAACTTTTTTGCTGCGCTAAATGCGGCCACAACCAGTCCGGATGACTCCGCGCTGCGCGAGCAGGTGATCAGCGAGTCCGGCGCGCTGGCGCTGCGCGTGGATAACACCCTCGATTACATCGACTCGCAAAGCAGTGAAATAGTCAGCCAGGAACAGGCGATGGTGGCGCAGGTAAACACCCTGACCAGCGGCATTGCCGGCTACAACCAGCAGATCGCCGAAGCGGAAGCCAACGGTGATAATGCATCAGCGTTATATGATGCCCGTGACCAGATGGTCGAACAACTCAGCGGTATCATGGATGTTCAGGTCAATATCGATGACGAAGGCAACTACGATGTGACGCTGCAAAACGGTCAGCCGCTGGTGAGTGGGCAGGAAAGCTCGACGATTGAACTGGATACCAACGCAGATGGCACACAAAGCATGTCGCTGACGTTTGCCGGTACCACATCCTCGATGAATACCGAGACCGGCGGATCGCTGGGGGCATTGTTCGATTACCAGAATAAGGTACTGACTCCGCTGACGGGCACCATCAATAGCATGGCGGAGCAATTTGCCGATGCGGTTAACACCCAACTGGCGCAGGGCTACGACCTGAACGGAAATCCCGGCGAACCGTTGTTCATTTATGACGAAAACTCATCGGATGGCCCGCTGGAAGTCAACCCTGACATCACCGCCGATGAGCTGGCGTTTTCCAGTTCGCCGGACGAAAGTGGCAACAGCGATAACCTGCAGGCATTGATCAATATTTCTACCGAACCGCTGGACATTGAAGGCCTGGGAAGCGTGACCGTGGGTGAAGCCTGCTCATCGATCATCAGTAACATTGGTATCTACAGTCAGCAAAACCAAACGGAAGCCGAAGCGGCAGCGAATGTCTACTCTGAAGCGCAGAACCAGCAAAGTAGCGTCAGCGGCGTCAGCATGGATGAAGAAGCGGTCAACCTTATTACCTACCAGCAAATTTACGAGGCCAACCTGAAAGTCATCTCAACAGGCGCTGATATTTTCGATTCTGTGCTGGAAATGTGTAGCTAACCTGGAGGGCTATTATTATGCGCGTGTCTACCCAACAATCCTATGTGTCTATGACGCAGAGTTTTAATAACCTTTCCAGCGATTTGTCGCACGTCGTTACGCAAATGGCGACGGGTAAAAGCATTCTGCTACCGTCAGACGATCCTATCGCGGCGACGCGAATCACCCAGCTTAACCGCCAGCAATCGGCGCTCGATCAGTATCAAACCAATATTGATTCCGCGACGGCGGGGATGAGCCAGCAGGAGTCTATTCTGGATGGCGTCAATAACGATCTGTTAGCGATTCGCGACGATCTGCTGGAGGCGGCTAACGGCACCAATACCGCCGAGTCGTTATCCAGCCTGGGGCAGGATATTCAGTCGATGACGGAAGCGATGGTGGCGGCGCTGAATTACCAGGATGAAGACGGTCACTATGTGTTTGGCGGCACGGTGAACGACCAACCGCCGATTGTCGCGGTAGATGAAGACGGCGACGGGGTGACCGACAGCTATACCTACCAGGGTAACGACGATCATCGCCAAACCACGGTCTCCAATGGCGTAGAGGTGGATACCAATGTCGCGGTCAGCGATTTCTTCGGCGACAACCTGGATGTGCTGAACAACTTAACGTCATTGTCGAAAGAGCTGCAGGATCCGTCGGTTGACCCTACCGATCCGCAGGTGCAAAGCGATATCCAAAATGCCATTGATACGGTGGATGTGGCTTCTGATGATCTCAATGCTTCTATTGCCACTATTGGTGAAACGCAGAATACGATGACCATGCTGAGCGGTGCCCAGACGGATATCACTACCTCCAACGATCAGCTTATCAGTCAGTTGAGCGATCTGGATTATGGCCCGGCTTCGATTACCTTTACCGGTCTTGAAATGGCGATGGAAGCCACCTTAAAAACCTACTCCAAAGTGAGTGAGTTGAACCTTTTCAGTGTGATTTAACAGTTAGCAGTAGCTCAGGAATAGTATGCAGGTCGGTTTAAATACAACATCACTCTCCGGTAGCGGAGCGCTTAATTCTTCTGTGCAACAGCATGCCGTTGCGCAGAATGCCCCTGTCCGTCAAAAGTTACCCGCAACGGCGAGTGATTATCCGGCCTCACCACTTATTACCACCCGGCCCCAGCGCTACAGTGTGCAGCTTAACGATCAGCTCACCACACTGCAGCAGGCCGACCATTATCTGGGTCAACTGGAGCAGCATTTGCTGGACTATCGTCACGCATCGCGCCGTGGTGGACAGGCGCAACAGCAAAAAGGGACCGAGCTTTCACAGTGGCTGGAAAAAAGGCCAACATTGTCCGGCGGTGCGGTCGACAGGCAACTGCGTCCGGTTTTGCAGGGCGAGGCGCGAGTGACCTTTCACGCGCCCGAACTGGCGCAAATGCTACAAAAAAACGCCATAAGCTCGCGCATGTTCAGTGTTTCCGACGGACGGCAAACACAGCACTCTGCGGTAGTGGTCGGTGAGGATCTGGATCCCGGTCAGTACAAAATGATGATGAGCAACGCGCTGCGTCGTGTTGGCGTGCAGGTGCACGATCAGCAGGGGGCGCTGAGCTTTTCCACTCCGGAAAAGCAGTGGTCACAGATCCAACAAACCCTGAGCGTACGCGATGTTGATGTGAAGTCATCGGCGTTTACCTCACTCAAAACGTTTGCCGATCCGTCCCGTTCAGAAGAACTTTTGCAACATATCGCGCAGGGCAGTTCTCGCTCTCAGGATGGATTACAGCAGGCGCTGGATGTCATTGGCGATCAGCGTGCGCAAATGGCCGCGCAGCAGGAGAAGGCCCGACAGCTCATTGACGGTATGGCGCGTTTTCCACAGGCAGAAAGTGCGGTCAAAGCCTCTGAATCACTGGGGGGGGTATTGGATCATGCGAATCATAACTATCAGGTATTAGCACAGGCGGTAAACGGACAAGCCCGGCTTTCCAGTCAGACGGTCCGTAGTTTATTAAGCTAATCCTGATGGCATGCTTTCGTTGAAAAAGTAAAAGCAGCGGGGTCTGTGATTAACAGACCTCCTACATCCTGCGTAAAAAGCAAATTTTGCTGCGCGTCTAAATGAATCCACCATGTATGCAGGTTGTGTTCTGTCACAAACGATCCAAAATTTGCCAGCCGCGAGTCATTTTGATCGGTTTTGGTAGTACTAAAATGAAACTCCCCCTGTTTAGACGAGCCTGCATAATAGTTAATACATGCGGTGACCTTAAATGTTGATGGCGTTTTGTTACTTTGATCCAATGGGACGAGAGTGATGGTCGTGTTTTTATTCAGTGGGCTCGTAATAAGTTCATAATGTACATTTTTGCCAGTATTAAGATCGTAATTGACAATGACCGTATTTTCAATGTGGGCATGGGCCATGAAGGTACAAAATAACGCTAAAGAAGACAGGTAGAGGAAACAGTGATTACTTGCATTTTGGCATTTCATTTAACATTTTCTCCACTTCTTTAATTAAAATACCATTCATTTCATTATCTTTATTTAGCCAGTTATCAAAACTCAGCGCTAACTGCCAGTCGTCATTGCATTGATTGCTTAGCACAATATCAAGGGCGAGTTTGTTGAGAGAAACCCGGTAATACAGGGTCATCGAGGCGCTATGCGTGACCAACAGTTGATTGATCTGCTCTACACCAGGAAGAATATGTTGTGAAACCAGTGATAATGATCTCTTATTCTCACCGGGGTCATAAAGTTGATAAGCCGTAATACGGTCGGCGTTTTCCAGTGTTTCTTTAACCAGTTGCGGGGCTTCTTGCGTTTTAGTGACCGACGGTGCTTTGAAATAAGAGATTAATATAAACAATAACAGTGCGATAACAATAACGGGTAAGGTTATCAGAACGGCCCGGTAAGGATGCCGTCTGTTAGTTGTTTTTCTCTGATTTTTTAATGATAGTTGACTGTTAAGTAGGGATGTTTTTTCTTGGTTTGCTGATGGTAGTGTGTCAATAGGCGTAAGTGTCTCAACAACCTCGGTAGACCTTTCGACTTCATCAATAGTGCTGTCATCAGCAATAACTTCATTACTATCAATAGCTTCAGTCAGGTAATTTTTATTAAATAAATACCCTTTTTTGGGTATGGTTTTAATAATTTCCTGCTGTTTACCATCATCATCGATAGCAACGCGCAGGGCATGAACGGCTGTCGGTAGACTATTTCCACCGACGATGCGATTCTTCCATACAGCGGTCATTAAAAATGAACGAGATAAAACAACATCGGCATTTTTAGCTAATGTCTCTAACAGAATAAAATGGTATTCGCCCAGGCGACGTATCTCACCTGTTTCACAATGGATTAACGCATTAAGCGAGGAATCCATCCGCCAGTTGTTGACTACAATACTCATGGTTTTATACATCCGCGCAAGATTTTTATATCCCTGGTGTCACACCGTTAAAAATCAGTGCATTAGAATTCTGGAGAAATTGAAATGTCTTTCTGGCTGTGAAGCAGCAGCCGAATCGCTATTGAGTGTTTTTTATACTGCCCAAAAAAGGATTTGAAATGTAACGAAAGTGTCTGAGACTCACAATATAAAAATATAGAGCATTTGCAACTAAATGTAAAATATTCATTGGGTATGGCACCTTAAAAAATTTACAGATAAGTATAATCTTATTTTTATCATAAGGTTAACCCTTCTTGTGCGCAAGCAATTAACCAATGATTAGATATTTCTAATAATCTTTTAATTAAATCTTGATTGAGATCTTCCTTATGTGGTGGGTGCTTGGGTGGAGATAAGCACGGAAAGCTAAAATTGAGTAGAGGTTTATCTCTCTGGTTAATGAAGTGGTAAGGAGCGTAAAAAATTTTTTAGCAGCGCTTTAAGTTTTCCAAACGGATGGTCGTTTTTACTGGGTATCGAAACGAAAACGATTATTCCCAAGGAGCAGTACCATGTTATCGATTAATACTAATACCGCCTCAATGGCATCAGTAAACGCCATTAATAAAAGTAGTGCTTCACTGTCGACCTCTATGGAACGTCTGGCGACAGGTAACCGTATTAACTCTTCTGCCGATGATGCTGCGGGCAAACAGATTGCCAGCCGTATGACTTCTCAGTCCGATGGTATGACCGTCGCACTGCGTAACATCCAGGACGCAACGGCGATGCTGCAGACTGCAGACAGCATGTTTGACGAAATGACCGACGTACTGGGGCGTATGAAAGACCTGTCCACGCAGGCAGCGAACGGAACCTACAACAGCGATGACCTGCAGGCGATGCAGGATGAATATGACGAACTCGGCAAACAGATGTCCGATATGTTGGAAAACACCACTTACGGTGGTACTAACCTGTTCGGTAATGCAAGTAACAGCAATACCCATACGTCTGGCCTGTTCACTGGTTCAGTTCAGTTCCAGGTAGGGGCAGAATCCTCCGATACAATGACTGTGAATATCTCCTCTCAATTGGATGGATTGATTCAGCATCTGTCAGGTCTGAGCGCCACCTTCAGTGACGACTGGAATTCTGCTGATGGTGTTGGAACTGCTACTGCAAGCGGAACAGAGTTAATGTCAACGGCTAGTGCAAACGCCAATATTTCCGCACTCCAGGTAGCGATGGATGATGTTGCCAAGATCCAGTCCAAACTGGGTGCATCTATCAACCGTCTGAATGACACCGCTGCCAACCTGACCAGCATGCAGGACAACACGGATATCGCTATCGGTAACATTATGGATACCGACTACGCGACGGAAGCGTCGAACATGACCCAACAGCAGGTGTTGATGCAAACCGGTATCACCATGCTGAAACAGTCCAACAGCATGTCCAGCATGGTTTCCAGCCTGCTGCAGTAATTCCTTTAAGTGGTGAAATGACGCCATTCACAACACCGCCGACCGGCGGTGTTGTGCTTTCCGCCACAAAGAAGATGTCTGAATCCCTTCCTGAATTGCGGAAGGTCGGTTTCCTCTGATTCTGCAATTAATTGAATTTAAATAACTAAATATATTGGCACGTATTTTGCAAAATCAAAAATAACGCCGCACGGAGTCCTTTATTATGAGTAGTTATACGAGCCCAATTCAAAAGATGGCACAAAAATTTGCCTACGCTGATATTGCGACGCAAGCCGCCAACTTGCAGAACGAACAGGCTGAACTGGACGCTGAAAGTAATGGTCTGGACTCGCTAAGTACGGCGCTGACTGATTTTCAGACGGCTATTGATGCCCTGAATAGCGATACCGATGGCCCACTGACCTTTTCCGCCACCTCAAATAACGAGTCGAATACGGTGTCGGCAAACTCGCAGGCGCAAGCGGGAACCTATTCATTCTACGTTACTAAACTGGCGCAGGCGCAGCAGTCCACATTCAGTATGAGTGATGATTCTTTCGAGGCCAGCGGAACATTTGTATTGACCATGGGTGATGGCACCACCATGGATATTGACCTGAAGGCAGCCGATGATAATGGGGATGGCGACGGATTTATTGATGCCAGCGAACTGGTTGATGCGATTAATGGCTCGGACGACAATCCCGGCGTATCGGCGGCGCTGGTCAAAACCGATGGGACGACGACCATTATGCTGACTTCAGATACCACCGGGGAGCAAAGCGCATTTACGTTAAGCGTTGAAGGAAACACTGAACTCTCTGATGCGATGACGGCTTCTGAGCAGGAAATCACCACCGCTCAGGACGCGGAAATTCATCTGGGTAGCAAGACTGGCCCAGAAATTACCAGTAGCAGCAATACCTTTGATGATGTGATCCCCGGCGTGACAATGACGTTTTCCGAGGTCAGTGACCCTGATGATCCTACCGATCTGACCACCTTTACGGTCGCGGAAGACTCTGGCGGCTCACAGGAAAAGGTACAAACCTTTGTCGATGCTTATAACACGCTGATCGACACCATTGACTCTCTCACCAGTTACGGCGATGACGACACCGCGGCCGGGGTTTTTGCCGGTGACGCGGGGATGCAGTCTCTGGCAAACCAAATGGATGATATTGCTCACGCCTCATATGGCGGTGTCTCGATTGTGGATTACGGCATCACGCTGGATTCCGACGGCCACCTGCAGATTGACTCCACTCAGTTCACTGAAGAAATGGAAGAAAACCCGGACGGGTTGACCTCAATTTTTGTCGGCGATGACAGCATGGTCGCGCAGATGGATGACCTGATGGACAGTTACCTTGACTCCAGCAACGGCATTATCACGATGCGCCAGCAAAACATCACTGACCAGCAGGACAAAATTTCGGATGAAGGCAATCAGCTGACTGAAACCTATAACACCAACTATGACCGCTATGTCGAAGAGTACACCAATACGCTGATTGAGGTGTACACCATGAAAGTGAGTATGGCCGCGTTTATGTAATCGGCTGAGTTCGCAGAAGGATTAAGAAATAAATGTACGACACGCAGGATGGTTATGCGCAATACAAAGAGATGGATCTTGCTGCCCGTACGGCAGCTGCGTCCCCTCTGGAACTAGTGTTGGTGCTGTTTTCCGGTTTGATGGATGAACTGGAACGCGCCAAAAGCCACATTGAGAACAAACGCTATGAGCGTAAAGCACAGAGCATTAATAAGTGCATCGATATTCTCAATGCCCTGACCAGTTCGCTGGAGTTTGAAACCGGCGGTGAGCTGGTGGTGAATCTATCCCGACTTTATGACCACTGCGTTTATCGCCTGTATGAGGCCAGCGGTGAAATGTCATTAGAAAAGATCGATGAAGTGATCCTTATCCTGACGAATCTGCGTACAGGCTGGGAAGGTCTGTCGGCAAAACTTGGATAAGGCGATGGAGAGAGAGCGTCAGCAACAGCAACTTTATGCCCTGGTGGCGGCGATGAACGATGCCCTGGATCAAAAACGGTGGCGGCGCTTGCCCGGACTGCATCAGCAGGTGATACGTGATTTTCATACTTATGCGGCCTGGGAAACTGACGACGCAGAGCTTGGTGAGGTGAAACGCAAAATGCTTACTGCGTTTGAGGCGCTGGTTGAACGACGCACGCAGCGTGCGGATGAACTCAAAGTGCGTATGGATAAACATCAGCATAACCAGGAAGGCATGCTGGCGTATTCAATGGTTAATTTAATCTCGGAGAAGGCATGAATCCTGTATTACTGGCCTCGGTCAGTGCGTCGGCAGAGGCCACACCGGAAAAGGCGACTATTTCGGCGTCGGCAGTCCCTGCTAGCAGCGACACATTTTCTTTACCTCTGTCGGGGATTAACGCCGCGGCTGAACGGCTGATTGGCGCAAAATTGAGTCATCAGCAAACATCGACGGCTGAACATAAACAAGACGATACTAATCTGGCAGCCATGCAAGCCTTGCTGGCTATGCTATTAGCGCAGCCAACTCAGGCGGCCCCTGCCGATGTACAGAAGCAGCCTGATGGTGAAATGTTGAAAATGCTGGCTCAGGCGCAAACCACCCATTCCGGTTCATCGCTATTGCGCCAACTGGCAAGCGCTATGGCCCAGCCGGAAAAAACGTCCACGCCATCGGCTGAGCAGCACGCAACCGACTTATCGTCACTGCCGCCTAAGCTGCAAACATTATTGGCGTCACTCACCGAGGATTTGCAGCAAGCCACCCCGGATCAACAGGCTAAGCTGGCGACGTTTTCCGCTCAGGATCTGCGTGCGATCGCGCCTGAACCTGCATCTCTCTCGACCTCGCAGCAAATTTCTGCCCGCGTGAAGTCAGCGGATCATAGCGTTCCTCGCCCGATGGTGGAGAGAAAAACCGCTGGCGTGACGGTTAACCCAACGCTTGCGGCGCAAAGTTTGCTCAATACAGCGGCGCAGGGAAATCAGCCAGTGAACGCCCTGAGCGACCATAACGTGGTGTCGACGCAAGTTTCCGCGCCTACCACGCTGTCAACAGAGGAACTCGGGGAGAAACTCGCCGCGCTGCTCAAAGACAGAATTCAGTTCCAGATTGGCCAGCAACAGCAGGTGTCGACCATTCGTCTTGACCCTCCTTCGCTTGGCAAACTGGAAATCGCTGTGCAACTGGATGCTGGAAAGCTGATGGTTCACATCGGCGCAAATCAGAGTGATGTCTGTCGCTCGTTGCAGCAATTTAGCGAGAACTTACGCCAGCACCTTACGGCGCAGAACTTCATGGAAGTGAATGTCCAGGTCTCTTCCGAGGGGCAATCGCAGCAACAACAACAGCAGTCAGGTAATCAACAGGACGAGGTAACGTCAGCATTAGTGCTCAATGATGAACCTCAATTTCAACAGAACGAATCCGTTCTGATCAAAGTGTAAAAGCAAGATGAAGAAAATTGTTATTGCGTGTGTAATCAGCTCTGTCGTTGCTCTGGGTATTGCTGGTGGAGCTGGGTGGGGTATTTATCATTTTATGAATAAAGGCGCGACAGCTAAGGCAGAGAAGGCGGTTGATGTAGCGGAAGATAATCAGGATGAAACCAGCAGTATTTTCGTGTCCTTACCCGAAACGGTAGTGACCCTTCATGATAATGAAGGTGAAGATCATTACATGCTGGCTGAACTCGTTATGGTTGTTGATTCGGATAAAGATGCTGAAAAAATAAAGAAAGAAGAGCCGTTGTATCAAAGTATTACGGTCGATCAACTTTCTGATATGAAATATGAAGAAATTCGCTCTTTGAAAATCTCAGAAATAAGAACCATGGTTTCTAATACGCTGAAAAAAGAGTTGGCACAACGCAAAATGGCGACACCGTATAAGGACATATTGGTGAAAAAAGTCGTGTTTCAATAAGCGGCAGGCCAGAGAATAAAATGATCCAGGATGCTTACGAGTCAGAAGACTTTAATGCGACACCCGTGCTAACGCCAAAGCAAGAGAGCCATTATTTACAGGCTTATCTTCCTTTGGTGCGCAAAGTGGTGCGTCAACTTGCGCCGCAATGTACCTGCGTTATGGACAGGCAGGATATGGAACAAACGGCGCTGATGGGATTGCTGAATGCGATTCGCCGCTATGGTCAACCGGATGAGGGTTTTGCCGGTTATGCCGTCCACCGTATCCGTGGCGCCATACTCGATGAGCTGCGCAGCCTGGACTGGCGACCTCGCCAGTTACGACAAAAATACCATCAGATTAAAGATTTGATTCGTGATGCGCGTACCCAGCTTGGCCATGAACCCTCATGGGAGGACCTGTCCAGACTGGGGCTGTCTTCTGAAGATTATCAGGAATACCAACAGCTGGAAGGCGCTGAATCGCTGGCCAGTCTGGATGAATTACTGAATGGCGATATGCCAATTGCACCGCTCGAAGGGCGGGGGCTTGAGGAACAATTCGTCACGCAGGAAATGTTGAGTTATGCCTTGAGCCAGCTCAGCGAAAAAGAGGGACAGGTGCTCTCAATGTATTACCAACACGATATGAATTTAAAAGAGATCGCGCTGGTATTAGGGCTGACGGAAGCCCGTATTTGTCAAATGAATAAAAAAATCACGCACAAGATTCGTGATTGTTTATATCCAGATTAACAATTCCGAATCAACATGCGGAGGACGTAATGCAAAAGATTTTTGGTTTATTGGTGGTTTTAGGCTGCGTATTTGGTGGTTATTTTGAAGCGGGTGGACAGCTTATTGCTATCTGGCAGCCAGCCGAGATAATTATTATTATGGGGGCCGGTCTGGGCGCGATGATTATCGGTAACCCGATGCATGTGCTGAAAGAGATCGTTCGCCAGATTAAAGGCGTAATCAGTAAAAAGAAAATGGGGCCGGAGTTCCAGCGCCAGCTGCTGATGTGTCTTTATGAGTTGCTGGAAATGGTGCAAAACGGCGGTCTGCGTATGCTGGATCAGCATATCGAACAGCCGGAAGAGAGTACCATTTTCCAGAAATACCCGCTGGTGCTGACCCAAAAACGCCTGGTGACCTTTATCGCCGACAACTTCCGTCTGATGGCGATGGGCAAAATTGATGCCCATGAGCTGGAAGGTATCCTCGATCAGGAACTGGATACCGCGGAAGAATCGCTGTTAACGCCTTCGCGCTCCCTGCAACGTACCGCCGAGGCCATGCCTGGTTTTGGCATTTGTGCAGCGGTACTGGGTATCATCATCACCATGCAATCAATCGATGGCTCCATTGCGCTTATCGGCCTGAAAGTGGCGGCGGCGCTGGTGGGGACATTCTTAGGGGTCTTCATCTGTTATTGCCTGATGGACCCATTGGCAAACGCCATGGAACAGCAGGCACGGGCGGAGCACTCTTTGCTTGAATGCGTACGTACCGTGCTGGTGGCGCAAGCAGGCGGTAAGCCGACGCTGTTGGCGGTCGATGCAGGGCGTAAACTTCTTCATCTGGCATCCAAACCTACATTCGCCAACCTGGATGCGTGGGTCAATGCGATGCTGGAGCAAGAACAAGCATGAGGAAGGGGCCAAATCGTCGCGATCGCGGCGCGAAAACCACTATTATCCGCCGACAAATAAAGAAGAGCCATGCAGGTCATCATGGAGGAGCGTGGAAGGTAGCATTTGCTGACTTTACGCTGGCGATGATGGCACTGTTTATGACGCTGTGGATTGTGAACAGCGTCAGTAAAGCCGACCGTGAGAATATTGTGGCGGCGCTGCATGGTCAGTCAATTTTTAACGGTGGCGGCATGGCACCGTTAAACAAACTGGGCAAGCAGCCGATAGCGCCGGGTGCGCAGAAGAAAAACGTCACGCGCAATAAGCTCGATAAAACCACCAACCCGCAGGAAACGGCGAAGATTACGGAAGATAACGCGAAAAAGGCGTTGGACGTAAACGAAAAAACGGCGTTACTGAAGCAAAAATCAGCCCGCGAATTGGGTGAGCTGGCGACCGACATTAACGTCATTGCCCGCAATGCGCATATGGAAACCAACCTTGAAATGGAAATTGTTCCTCAGGGGCTGCGCGTACTGATTAAAGATGACCAGAACCGGAATATGTTTGAACGCGGTAGCGCCAAAATTATGCCGTTCTTTAAATCGCTGTTGGTTGAGCTAGCCCCCGTGTTTGACTCGCTGGATAACAAGATAATCATCACCGGACATACGGATGCGATGAGCTATAAGAGCAACATTTACAACAACTGGAACCTCTCCGGTGACCGCGCCTTGTCAGCACGACGCGTGCTGGAAGATGCTGGAATGCCGCAGGATAAAGTCATGCAGGTCAGCGCAATGGCGGACCAAATGCTGTTAGATGCGAAAAACCCGGAAAGCGCCGGTAACCGTCGCATTGAGATTATGGTGCTGACGCAAAGCGCTTCCGATACGCTGTATCAATATTTCGGCCAGCAGGGAGAGAAGGTTGTGCAACCGCTGGTTGATAAACTGGACAAGCAAAAGCAGGTGACTTCTTTACGTCAACAATCTGCTCCTGTCACTCATTAACCACGTTCTCCGTCCCCCACGTTGCGTGGGGGCAAACTATCCCTCAGGAAGGCAATATGATAGATGTAACCCATATTATTCCATTGGATATTCATACTGATAACGTCATCGATGTGGCCTGTCAGGGCGCACATTTCGACCAGGTTTCAGGTATCTGGTACACCGAGCCTCATGAGTTAAATGAGGAACTGCGCGAGTATGTTTATGCGGCGGACAATTTTAATATTGTGGCCCCTTATTACCTGGTTATTACGTCGAAAATGCACTGCTGGAGCTGCCACCAAATTACCCACATTCATGGCGTGATGTTTACCCGCTTTATTAAGAAAGATCAGGATAGTCAGGGTTGGCAGTCGGTCAGGCGCAACAGCTTTTTGTTCCACATTAATTCTTTGCCTGAAGAGATAAAAAAGAACATCAAAGCCAGCAATTACTACCTCGATAAAAGTAAAACCACCGGGCTACGTTACTGGATGAATCACTGCGAAATTTGTGGTGAACGTCTGGGAGATTACGAGCTTTTCTGCGTTGAAAATGATGCCTTTCGTCTGATGACGATCGAAAAACTGCTGCGGGCAAATATTCGCAAAGTGAATAAACTGTTTGTCAGCACGGCGGGCAATCCCGCGGAGCATACGAAAACGGATATTGTGCGTTACCTGTGCGATGCACGCTTCGTCATGAATGGTCCGGCGTAAGGCATAATCATACTTCTCACAACGCAAAAATACTGTATACTTAAACAGTGTTGTGGGAGGCGAGCGATGCGCAAAATCATACATGTCGATATGGACTGCTTTTTCGCGGCGGTGGAAATGCGCGATAACCCTGCCTTACGTGACATTCCTATTGCCATTGGTGGCAGTCGTGAACGTCGGGGGGTCATCAGCACGGCCAATTACCCGGCGCGCAAATTTGGCGTGCGTAGCGCAATGCCAACGGGAATGGCATTAAAGCTGTGTCCGCATCTCACTTTATTACCTGGTCGTTACGAGGCCTATAAAGAAGCCTCCCGCCAGATTCAGGCTATTTTCTCCCGCTATACCTCGTTGATAGAACCTCTTTCGCTGGATGAAGCCTATCTGGATGTGACCGACAGCACCCATTGCCACGGCTCAGCTACGCTAATCGCTCAGGAAATCCGTCAGACAATTTTGAACGAGTTACAGTTAACCGCCTCAGCTGGAATTGCGCCGGTAAAATTTCTGGCAAAAATAGCTTCCGATCTCAACAAACCCAATGGGCAATATGTGATTACCCCTGCCGATGTTCCTGAATTTCTCAGAACATTACCGTTAGGCAAAATTCCCGGCGTTGGCAAAGTCTCTGCCGCTAAGCTGGAATCAATGGGGTTACGTACCTGCGAAGATGTTCAAAAATACGACCTGGCAATGCTGCTCAAACGCTTCGGCAAGTTTGGTCGCGTGCTGTGGGAGCGCAGTCAGGGTATTGACGAGCGTGACGTCAACAACGACAGGCTGCGTAAATCCGTCGGTGTGGAGCGTACCCTGGCAGAAGATATTCACGAATGGTCGGAGTGTGAGGCGATAATTGAACGGCTCTATCCCGAACTGGAGCGGCGTCTGGCAAAGGTAAAGCCGGATCTCCTGATCGCTCGCCAGGGGATAAAACTCAAGTTTAATGATTTTCAGCAGACTACGCAGGAGCACGTCTGGCCGCGCTTAAATAAAGATGACTTAATTACGACAGCGCGCAAGACCTGGGACGAGCGTAGGGGAGGGCGAGGTGTCAGGCTGGTGGGATTACACGTCACGCTGCTGGATCCACAAATGGAAAGACAACTGCTATTGGGGCTGTGATTCAGAACAATTGCCGGATGTCGGCGTAAACGCCTTATCCGGCCTACAAACCAGCGAGCATGCCGGATGGCAGCGTAAAAACTTTATCCAGCCTTCAAATCAGCGTGCATGCCGAATGGCAGCGTAAAAACTTTATCCGGCCTACAAATCAGCGTGTAGGCCGGATAAGCGCAGCGCCATCCGGCAATTAGTGCAGAATCTTACTTCGCCGGAATAGACTTCAGCAGCTCAGTCAGCAGCGTCCAGTAATGGCCAACGCTTTCGATATGAACCTGCTCATCCGGGGAGTGTGGACCGGTGATGGTTGGCCCGATGGAAACCATGTCCATATCCGGATACGGTTTCTTGAACAGACCACATTCCAGACCAGCGTGGATGATCTGGATGTTCGGCGTTTTGTTGAACAGACGCTGATAGGTTTCGCGAACCAGGTGCATAACCGGGGAGTTAGCATCCGGCTGCCAGCCTGGATACGCACCTTTGGCTTCGGTTTTAGCACCAGCGAGCTTGCCCAGTGAATCCAGCATGCTTACCACGTAGTCTTTACCGCTGTCGATCAGCGAGCGAACCAGGCAGTGGATCTGTACATTATCGTCAGTCATGGTCACAACGCCGACGTTCAGAGAGGTCTCTACCACGCCTTTGGCGACGTCAGAGTTGCGAATAACACCGTTCGGGGTGGCGTTCAGCAGACGCACAAAGCTGTCGCGAGACTGAGCGGTCAGTGCGGCTTTGTCTTGAGTAACGGCATCCAGCAGCAGAGCCAGGTTCTTCTCTTTGGCTTCCAGTTCGTTTTTCAGGATTTCCTGGTAGGTGTTGACCAGCGCTTTTAACGCATCCACCTTATCTGCAGCCACGGCGAGGGTGGCAAAAGCTTCACGCGGAATCGCGTTACGCAGCGTACCGCCGTTGAAATCAACCAGACGCAGATCCAGCTCTTCAGCGTGGCCCGCCAGGAAGCGTACCAGCAGCTTATTCGCGTTACCGAGACCCACGTGGATTTCGCCGCCGGAGTGACCGCCTTTCAGACCTTTTAACGTCAGCTTAAAGCTCTGGAAGCCAGCCGGGATTGCTTCACGGGACAGCGGCAGGTTAGAGGTAAAGTCGATACCGCCTGCGCAACCCATGTAGATCTCACCTTCTTCTTCTGAGTCGGTGTTGATCAGGATATCTGCCTGCAGCCAGTTAGCCTGCAGACCAAACGCGCCATCCATACCTGCTTCTTCGGTCATGGTCAGCAGCACTTCCAACGGACCGTGCACCACGCTGTCATCAGCCAGAACGGCCAATGCAGACGCCATACCGATGCCGTTATCCGCACCCAGCGTGGTGCCACGGGCTTTCACCCATTCGCCGTCAATATAAGGCTGGATAGGATCTTTGGTGAAGTCGTGCACGGTGTCGTTGTTTTTCTGCGGGACCATATCCAGGTGCGCCTGCAGAACAACCGGCTTGCGGTTTTCCATTCCTGCGGTAGCGGGTTTGCGAATCAGGATATTACCGACTTGATCGCGCTCGACGTGGAAACCTTTCTCTTGGGCCCAGCTCAGAATGTGTTCAGCGAGCTGCTCTTCATGATAGGACGGATGAGGAATAGAACAGATTTTTGCAAAAATATCCCATAGCGGTTGCGGGGATAATTGAGACAGTTCAGACACGTTGAGTCTCCTTGGCGATGTCCTACAAAACTTGCTTGCAGGCCACGGGGTTAGCAGAATTAAAAACACCACAAGTCAGGCTTGCGCGATGCGATTGAGAATACCACTTTCTCCGCTGACGGCTAGCATAAAGCATGCAAAAAGAGGCGCGGATTCAGCGAAACACTGGTTTTTAGTGCGTCAGATCTCTATAATCTCGCGCAACCTATTTCCCCCTCGAACACTTTTTAAGCCGTAGATAAACAGGCTGGGATACTTCACATGAGCGAAAAATACGTCGTCACCTGGGACATGTTGCAGATCCATGCACGTAAACTGGCAAGCCGCCTGATGCCTTCTGAACAATGGAAAGGCATTATTGCCGTTAGCCGTGGTGGTCTGGTGCCGGGCGCATTGCTGGCGCGTGAATTGGGTATTCGTCATGTCGATACCGTATGCATCTCCAGCTACGATCACGACAACCAGCGCGAACTGAAAGTGCTGAAGCGTGCCGAAGGCGACGGTGAAGGTTTCATCGTAATCGATGACCTGGTTGACACCGGCGGTACCGCCGTTGCGATCCGCGAAATGTATCCAAAAGCGCATTTCGTCACTATCTTCGCTAAGCCGGCTGGTCGCCCGCTGGTGAATGATTATGTTGTTGATATCCCTCAGGATACCTGGATTGAGCAGCCGTGGGATATGGGCGTGGTGTTCGTCCCGCCGATCTCTGGTCGCTAATCTAAAAAGTTTTCAACGCCTGGCAACTGCCGGGCGTTGTTCTTTTTGTGCTGTGTCAGGTTACACTATGCCTTAGTGAGTACTCATGGAGGCTGCAATCATGTCACAGGCTAACCTCAGCGAAGTCCTGTTTAAACCCCGCTTCAAACACCCTGAAACGTCAACACTGGTTCGTCGTTTTAATCACGGCGCGCAGCCGTCCGTACAATCTGCCCTGGATGGCAAAACCATTCCGCACTGGTACCGCATGATGAATCGCCTTATGTGGATCTGGCGTGGCGTCGACCCGCGCGAAATCCTTGAGGTGCAGGCGCGTATCGTGATGAGCGAAGCCGAGCGTACGGATAAAGAACTCTACGATACGGTTATCGGCTATCGCGGTGGGAACTGGATCTATGAGTGGGCGAAGCAGGCGATGGACTGGCAACAGAAAGCGTCTATGGAAGAGGATCCGCAGGTGAGTGGACGCCACTGGCTGCATGCGTCTACGCTGTACAACATTGCCGCTTACCCGCACCTGAAAGGCGATGAGCTGGCAGAACAGGCACAGGCTTTGGCCAATCGCGCTTATGAAGAAGCTGCGCAGCGTCTGCCGGGCACTCTGCGTGAGATGGAGTTTGCCGTTACCGGCGGTGCGCCGATCACCGGCTTCTTACATATGCCAAAAGGTGACGGTCCGTTCCCGACGGTGCTGATGTGTGGTGGCCTCGATTCTATGCAAACGGATTATTACAGTCTGTATGAGCGTTATTTTGCCCCGCGCGGTATTGCCATGCTGACGCTGGATATGCCGTCGGTCGGGTTCTCGTCAAAATGGAAACTGACCCAGGATTCCAGCCTGCTGCATCAGCATGTATTAAAAGCGCTGCCTAATGTTCCCTGGGTGGATCACACCCGCGTGGCAGCCTTCGGTTTCCGCTTTGGCGCTAACGTAGCGGTACGTCTGGCATATCTGGAATCATCGCGTCTGAAGGCGGTGGCTTGCCTGGGGCCGGTAGTTCATGCGCTGCTTAGCGACCCGCAGCGTCAGGCGAGCGTCCCGGAAATGTACCTTGATGTACTGGCTAGTCGCCTCGGGATGCATGACGCCTCCGATGAAGCGCTGCGCGTTGAGCTTAATCGCTATTCATTAAAAGTGCAGGGTCTGCTGGGTCGACGCTGCCCAACGCCAATGCTTTCGGGGTTCTGGAAGAACGATCCGTTTAGCCCGGAAGAAGAGTCACGTTTAATCACATCTTCATCTTCAGACGGTAAGCTACTGGAGATCCCCTTCAACCCGGTGTATCGCAATTTTGACAAAGGGCTGCAGGAAATAACCGGTTGGATCAATCAGAGATTGTGTTAAAAGTTTGCTAAATTTTATCGATTTGGTAAAACAGGTGCTTCACCTAAGGAGATCGTAATGACGTTACCGAGTGGGCATCCGAAAAGTAGATTGATCAAGAAATTCACCGCGCTTGGCCCGTATATCCGGGAAGGGCAGTGCGAAGATAATCGATTTTTTTTCGATTGTCTGGCTGTTTGCGTCAACGTGAAACCCGCCCCTGAGAAACGCGAGTTCTGGGGCTGGTGGATGGAACTGGAGGCGCAGGAAAAACGCTTCACGTACAGTTATCAGTTTGGTTTGTTTGATAAAGACGGTAACTGGACTGCGGTGCCGGTGAACGAGACTGAAGTGGTAGAGCGACTGGAATACACATTACGTGAATTCCATGAAAAATTACTTGGCTTGTTAACGACGCTGAATCTGGCGCTGGAACCTGCTGATGACTTTAAGGATGAACCGGTTAAGTTAACGGCATAATGAACAGTGAAATGCCGGATGGCGGCGCAACCCCATCCGGCATTTTTTATGCTATATCAAAACTGGTAGACCATACCCACCGCGACGATATTATCATCGTTGATGCCCAGTTTATTATCGCTATCCAGTTGGTTGATTTTATAATCAACAAACGCGGACATATTTTTGTTGAAATAGTACGTTGCGCCCACGTCGATATAATTCACCAGATCTTCATTGCCGACGCCTTCAATATCTTTCCCTTTAGACAGCACATAACCCAGTGACGGACGCAGACCAAAGTCAAACTGGTACTGAACAACCGCTTCGAAGTTCTGTGTTTTATTGGCGAAGCCGCCGGAAATTGGCGTCATATTGCGTGTTTCAGAATAGAACGTTGCAATATAAATATCGTTAGCATCATATTTTAAGCCAGTCGCCCAGGCTTCTGCTTTATCGCCCGTGCCGCGAGTTTGCAGATTCTGCTGGTTGGTACGATCGGAGTTGGTATAAGCGCCACTTACCGCAAAATCGCTGCCGCCAAAGTCATAGGTAACGGAAGTACCAAAACCGTCGCCGTTCTGTTTTTTCACATCGCGGTCCTGGTTTTTACCCTGGTATTGCAGGGTCAGATCCAGGCCATCCACGACGCCGAAGAAGTCGGTGTTACGGTAGGTTGCCAGACCGCTGGCGCGTTTGGTCATAAAGTTATCGGTCTGCGCGGAGGAGTCGCCACCGAATTCCGGGAACATATCGGTCCACGCTTCCACGTCGTACAGCGCACCCAGGTTACGACCATAATCAAACGAGCCAAAATCTTTTAATTTCACACCGGCGAAGGCCAGACGTGTTTTTTGTTGGTTAGAATCGCTTTCAGCTTTATTGCCGGCAAACTCTGCTTCCCAACGACCATAACCGGTCAGTTGATCGTTAATTTGTGTTTCGCCTTTAAAACCTAAACGGATATAGCTTTGGTCACCGTCTTTGCTGTCATAATCCGTCATGTAATGCATGGCTTTTACTTTGCCGTACAAGTCCAGCTTATTACCGTTCTTGTTATACACTTCCGCTGCCTGTACGGATGCCGACGCAACAATTCCCATCACCACTAATGCCAGAGTGCTCTTTTTCATTTTCATTCCTGATTAAAAGTACGCGCTAATATTCACTGGGTGTGATCCCCGTTAAAAGACAGGAGGGTTTTTAACGTCTGGCAATGAACGTTTTATGACAAAGTAAGAATATTTTTAAAAAAGGATGTTTTTTTGTTTCTGTAATAAATGCGTCAAAATCTGCCGCTACGCTTGCTGATCCTGCGCAATAAAATTTCATGCTTTGTGCGCTGGCTGTTGGCAACCGGGGCTAGTCCTGCTAAAACGTTCGTTTGATATCATTTTCCCCAATTTTGAATGGCAGAGAATCATGAGTGACAGCCAGACGCTGGTGATAAAACTTGGCACCAGTGTGTTAACGGGCGGATCCCGCCGCCTGAACCGCGCCCACATCGTAGAACTGGTTCGCCAGTGCGCGCAGCTCCATGCCGCAGGGCATCGTATTGTTATCGTTACCTCGGGCGCGATTGCCGCCGGACGTGAGCATCTTGGTTACCCGGAACTCCCGGCAACGATAGCCTCGAAACAGCTGTTGGCGGCAGTAGGGCAGAGCCGACTGATTCAACTGTGGGAACAGCTTTTCTCGATTTACGGTATTCACATCGGGCAGATGCTGTTGACGCGTGCAGATATGGAAGACAGAGAGCGCTTCCTCAATGCCCGCGATACGCTCCGCGCGCTGCTGGATAACAACATTGTTCCTGTCATTAATGAGAATGACGCGGTAGCAACCGCCGAAATTAAGGTTGGTGATAACGACAACCTCTCGGCGCTGGCGGCAATTCTGGCTGGCGCCGATAAGCTGCTGCTGTTGACCGATCAGCAGGGCCTGTTCACCGCCGATCCCCGCACCAACCCGCAGGCGGAGCTGATTAAAGATGTGCACGGTATTGATGATGCGCTGCGCGCCATTGCCGGGGATAGCGTCTCGGGTCTGGGAACCGGCGGGATGGGAACAAAACTGCAGGCCGCTGATGTCGCGTGCCGCGCCGGGATTGACACCATTATTGCCGCAGGCAGCAAGCCGGGCGTGATTGGCGACGTGATGGAAGGCGTTTCCGTTGGGACGCGTTTTCATGCTCAGGCCTCTCCACTGGAGAACCGTAAACGCTGGATCTTCGGCGCACCGCCTGCTGGGGAAATTACCGTTGATGAGGGTGCAACCGCAGCGATTCTGGAGCGCGGCAGCTCATTACTGCCAAAAGGCATTAAAAGCGTGACAGGTAACTTTTCTCGTGGTGAAGTGATTCGCATCTGCAATCTCGAAGGGCGCGATATTGCTCATGGCGTCACCCGCTATAACAGCGATGCGCTGCGCCGTATTGCCGGACATCACTCACAACAGATCGACACCATTCTGGGCTACGAATACGGTCCGGTTGCTGTCCATCGCGACGACATGATCACCCGTTAAGGAACAGGCATATGCTGGAACAAATGGGCATTGCTGCCAAAGCCGCGTCATATAAGCTGGCGCTGCTCTCCAGTCGCGAAAAAAATCGCGTACTGGAAACCATTGCTGATGAGCTGGAAGCGCAAACGGAAAGCATCCTCAGCGCGAACGTACAAGATGTTGAGCAGGCGCGAGCCAACGGCCTGAGCGAAGCGATGCTCGACCGCCTGGCGCTGACTCCGGCGCGTCTGAAAGCGATTGCTGATGATGTGCGCCAGGTATGTAATCTCGCCGACCCGGTAGGGCAGGTTATTGACGGCGGCCTGCTGGATAGCGGTCTGCGTCTGGAGCGTCGTCGCGTCCCGCTGGGCGTGATTGGCGTAATTTATGAAGCACGCCCAAACGTTACCGTTGACGTTGCCTCACTGTGCCTGAAAACCGGCAATGCGGCTATCCTGCGTGGTGGGAAAGAGACCTACCGGACGAACGCCGCCACCGTGGCGGTTATCCAAAAGGCGCTGGAAGCCTGCGGTTTACCCGCGGCTGCCGTACAGTCAATTGATAACCCGGACCGCGCGCTGGTCGCTGAAATGCTGCGGATGGATAAGTACATCGATATGCTGATCCCTCGCGGTGGCGCGGGCCTGCATAAGCTGTGCCGTGAGCAGTCGACTATCCCGGTCATCACCGGTGGCATTGGCGTATGCCATATTTATGTTGATGATACCGCGGAGATCGACCCGGCCCTGAAGATTATCGTTAACGCCAAAACGCAGCGTCCAAGCACCTGTAACACCGTAGAAACTCTGCTGGTGCATCAGGATATTGCTGAGCATTTTCTGCCTGCGTTAAGCCAAAAGATGGCGGATAGCGGGGTTACGCTGCACGGTGATGAAATCGTGATGCAGGTACTGCATGGCCCTGCCAAACTGGTGCCACTGAAACCAGAAGAGCTGGATAACGAGTTTCTGTCTCTGGATCTGAACGTTGTGGTGGTCGAAAATATGGATGGCGCTATCGCACATATTCGCGAACACGGTACCCAGCACTCGGACGCCATACTGACGCGCACGCTCAGCAACGCCAACCGTTTCGTGAATGAAGTGGACTCTTCTGCCGTGTATGTAAACGCCTCAACTCGTTTTACCGATGGCGGCCAGTTCGGACTGGGAGCGGAAGTGGCGGTGAGCACGCAAAAACTGCACGCACGTGGCCCAATGGGGCTGGAAGCACTGACCACATACAAGTGGGTTGGTTTCGGTGACGACACGATCCGTGCGTAATTGAAAACGGGCGATGCCATAATAGCACTCAGGTTTTTAAGGTTATTAAGGCATCTCCCGGTTAATTCTAACCTTCACTCCGCTGCCGCATTTTTTTCTATCCTGCGTTTTAACATCATCGCATCAGTCTGGTTCTGACCCATGCGTTCTCTGGCGCCAGAAAGGCGGCGTATCACAGAATTTTCCCTGCCAGCATGAATTTTCCTGGTCTTCGGTTCACGTATTGTTCCTGTGGTTCAATCTATTAGAATCAGTCTCATTTTTTATGAGGAGTTGTTGCGTGAAATCGGATATTCACATACATCGCATTCCTGTTGTGCCGCTCGGCAACCCGTTTCCTCCCCGTCATTGCTCACTGTGTCCTAAGGGAGCGGCAATTGATCGTGATAATCAATACAGATTAATAGACAAAAGAAGAAGGTTTAAAGCAGGAGAGATACTCGCCCGACAGGATGAAACCGCGGATATGCTTTTTGTTATCCACGAAGGGTACTGCAAGTCCAGCGTGGAATGTGGCGATAATGTTTTTATCAGCCGCTTTTATGTTCCGGGAGATATCATGGCGCTGGATGCTGTCGAAGGAGGGAAATACCTGACAACGATTAAGGCGGCAACGGCTGCGGAGATATGTCATATCGATATTGCGCGGTTGTTCAAGGTAGCGGAAAAGGATCCGTCGGTTGCTGCCGCAGTCATCAAATTTCTCTGCAGGGACAATGGATTCATTGTTGAAAAACTGCGGCGCTATGCGAATAAACATGCTGAGGCCAGGATCGCTGCTTTCCTGGTGGAGTTTTATGAGATGCATTTACGTATTGGCAGGCCAGAAACGACGCTTCACTTACCCTTCTCCCGGGACGAAATTGCCAGTTATCTCGACCTTAAAATTGAAACCGTTAGCCGCTCATTAAAATCACTTGAACAGCAGAATTTGATTACCTTACATAGGGTACGTACCGTAACAATTAATAGTTATCTTGGTTTAAAACGTTTTATCTAATTTTCTATTTAACGATAATCATTTCTCTCTTGATAAGCCAGGAATATTCATTTTATATGGAAAATTCCTGGTTTTAATTTTGTCAAATAATTATCAATTAAGATGTAGTTTCTGTAGGTGAATGATTTTTTTATAAGAATATTCCTTCGTAAATGGATATATCATGAGAATTTTCTTGTGTCGTTAAAAATTTAGCATAATTGCAACAAATAATAAGCATTATAGAGAAATTATGGAGGTGTTAATTATCTTTATGTTTTGTAAGGGTTTTGCTCTCGTGGTATTTGTATGATCTTTTTGATATTTATCAAAAACATAAAAAAGATGAATTGTTTGATTTGTCTTATTTATTTGGGTGATAGTTCTGAGCTCTGATGTAATTTAAGTAAATTAAACTTAGGAAACTTCTTAGGTTATCGTTTTGGTGGGAAAATTCTTAGTCTTTTTGTAATTTTTGCGTTTCAGGGTTTGTTGAGATGTTACTTAATTCAAATGATAATTTTTGGGCGCGGCAATTCTGGCTCGCAATTAATGGAACCGCTGGAGTGACTTAATAATAAGACTCGGTGGTGAGTTTGTTCTTAGGAGAAGATAAAAATGAAAAAATTATTATTAGTGACCTCTCTGGCTTCTGTATTTGTTGCGGCAAATGCAATGGCAGATGTCACTGCTTCTGCAACGGCCTCGTGGGACGCGACGGCAACAAAAGATACCACCAGCATGTTGGTCGTCACTCCGCTGAACTCTTTGACTTTCCAGTATGCCGAAGGTCTGAATGGTTTCAACTCCCAGGATGGCGCATTTGATGTGACTATTCAGGGCCAGGAAACGGCAACTGATTTTGAACTGAGCGCTCAGATTATTAGCAATACTCTGACCAACGCCAGTGGCGATGCGTCTACCTTGAACGTAGGGGTGGCATGGAATGGCACCGCGTTGACTAATTCATCAGATACTGTCCTGGTAAATTCCAGCTCGACTTCTGGTCTTGAAAGCCTGATGGCTGATGGTGCTTACAACGGTGCTGACCGCGTCAGCGATCAATCCAACTTCAAATTCACCATCGCATCAGCGACTTCTGATGGTAGTCAGGCAGTAACGGATTACTCTACATTGCCTGACGGCTATTGGACTGGTGATGTAAAAGTACAGTTCAATGCAACCTGGACGACTCCGTCTGCCTAAGCAATAAAAATTCGGGAGAATTTTTCTCCCGAATTTATCAGGAATGGTGTCATGAGAAAATATTTACCGACAGCGATGTTGGTAGGGCTAGTAATATCTTTTTCCGGATGGGCAATTAACGTCGGTGATATTACGTCGATAATGACTTCTGCTGAGAGTACATTATCGAAAGAAATTACCAATACAACAGATGCGGCGCGTTATGTCAGTGTTTCGGTAAAACAATTGTCATCACCTTTAGCGGGAGGCGTCGAAATAAAGCCCGTTAATTCCGGAGAGTTACTCTCTACGCCAGCTAATCTTATTCTTCCTGGTCAGGCAAAGGACGTTTTTCGCTTTTTTTATAAAGGGCCAGCAGATGATGTTGAGCGTTATTATCGTCTGCAATGGATAGATGAGCCGGTCACTGAGAGTGTGGAAACACGGGCTAATAAAATGGCTGTCGCAACAGCGTCCGCTGAGATTGGCACTATTCTGGTGATCGCGCCGCGTAAAGAGCGTTTTGAATATAGCCGTAATGGCGACATTATTACCAATACTGGCAATGTTTCTTTTCGTGTAATCGCCTATGGCGCTTGTAAAGATAAGGCTCGCGATCAGGGACGAGGCTGTCGCGAACGTTATTACATTATGCCTGGTACAAAAATAAAACTGCAGTTTACCGACATTAATAATAACCGTTCACGCATCGGTATCTGGCACGGTAAGCAGTTTATTACAGTGAAGTGATGGTCTATTGCAGCCATCTGTACGGGATAAATAAAAATACCGGAATGTAAGGATGCATATGACAACAACAAATATTGTCGGCGGTAGCATTTGTCTTTTTCTTGCGCTGACACCAGGAACTTCACATGCAGCCCCAGTAAAAGTGGGTAATTACGTTATTCCCAGTGCTTTCGCCCGTTCACTGGAGCAGGGAATGACGGTGCCGGTATATATACGTTACAACGAGACTGATGAGAAAAGTCAGCAAAAAATTGCCGATGCGGTGATTTCGCTTGTTGATGGCAATATTACAGTTAAAGCACTGACTCTTGCTGAATTGCCCAATAATGCTGTGTTATCCGAGAAAACCCGTGCGTTAGTGGAAAAAATCCGTGATGTAAAGTTTCACGATAATACGAATATTGAACTGTCAGATGATGCTCGACTGCAACTTAATGTCTCATCATTTCACCTGGAGATGATTGTCAGCAAAGATGCGTTAACTGAAGCGATTGTCGCGCGCAGTAGCTTGCTTGGACCTTCCAGCGTTGAAACTCTGTCTAACGTCCTGAACTACAACTTTGGTACCTACTACAACGATTACCGAAATGGCAGCAGTACCCGCAGTTATCTGACGATGGACAATACAACATCGCTGCGGGAGCACCACATTAATGTTAACGGTTCGTTTTACGGCATAGGTGACAGCAATGGTACCAGTAAACTTTATCGCGCGATGTATGAGCGCGATTATGAAGGGTATCGACTGGCGCTGGGGATGCTTGACACATGGAATGTCCAGTCTATTGCCAGCCTGAATGCGCTTAATGGTGGGAAAATTTACGGTGTGAGCTACGGGAATAAAGGAAGTACGGTTGTTGAGAATACCGCGCTTTCGCTAACGCCGATCACTGTATTTTTGCCAGCCGCTGGTGAGGTTCATGTATTCCGCGATGGACGTTTGCTCAGCGTGCAGAACTTTAATATGGGCAGCTATGAAATTGATACCAGTCGTTTTCCGTATGGTGTTTACGACGTCACGGTAGATATCGTGGTCAATGGGCGGACAATTAATAGTCGTGTCAGCCGGGTTAATAAGATCTTTGCTCGCCAACAAGATGCCGGAGTTCATCAGCTCTCATGGCAGTTTTTTGGTGGTTCGCTGGATTATGATCGGGTGAGCTATAAGCGCAACCACTATCAGGATTTGGGTAATGAGCAGACCTGGATTGCCGGGGGGGCCGCATCGGTGACGCTGGCGATATTGTCGGGGCTGGGCCTGAAATCAACGATCTACGGTTTTGATAACAATGCGGTTAATGAAACGGATGTCACGCTCAATGTGAATGAATACGTCAGTATTGGCAATCAGATGTTGGTAGCGAACGATTCATCATGGCGAAACATCAGTAACATCAATCTCAATGTTCCTGAGGGATATGGTTCCCTTTGGGCATCTCGTGAAGACAGTAAAATTGGCGATCGCTTGCCCATGCAGGAGCGTGATAACTATTCAATTGGCGGAACTCTTAACCTCGGAAAGTTTATTCCTCATGGCGGCTCGCTCACCGTGAGTCAGACGGAGAATCGCTACTCGGGAAATAAATATCGTAATCTGGACTACAGCACAACCCTTTATTCAGGCAGGTATGCCACGGTTGGGTTGCGTGCAGGTATTCAGCGTTATTACTACAACAACCGGAATGACGATGGGCGACAGGAACGTTATGTCAGTCTGGATTTATCGTTGCCGTTGGCATCCTGGTTGAGCATGGGCGTCTCCCGGGATCGCTATGGCAGCACCCAGGGTAATCTCAGCGCGCGTAAGCAGTATGCTGAGGGCCCGATTAAATCGGTCGGATTGTCGGCATCAACGCGTCTGAGTGGCGAACAGTATTATGACAATAATTATTCGGTAAACGGCAATTTGAGTTATGACACGAAATATAACGCCGGCACCGTATCGGTAACGCGTTCTGCTGACAACTCCACCAATATGAACTTCTCTTCCCAAGGTTCTCTGGCGTGGGCAGGTAAAGATTTCGGCCTGAGTAAAGAGCGGCAACGATCTGGCATCATTGTGAAAACAGATTTGACCGGTGAAGGGAAACTGGCTGCGAAGATTAATAACCGCAATTATCTTCTCAGCGGTAAATCAAATTTCATTGCACTGCCGCCTTATGCTCAGTACAAGCTGGAGATCCTCAATGATAAAAATTCTGAAGACAGCTTCGATATTGTTTCAGGACGCAAACAGGAGTTGACGCTATATCCGGGGAACGTGGGCGTTATTAACCCTGAAGTGAAAAGCATGGTCACCGTATTCGGGCGTATTCGTTATCCCGACGGACAGTTGGCTGCAAATACCGATATCCATAACCACATCGGTAAAACGCGTACGGATGCAAAAGGTGAGTTTGCTATCGATATTGATAAAAAGTATCCGGTTATTACGTTAATTTCTGCCAATGGCAGGGTATGCGAAGCCGATCTGGATCTGGAAAAAGCACGCGGCGCGGCGTGGGTTGGCGATGTGAAATGTGCAACGCAAACCACGATGGCACAACGATAAGGTATTAATAATGAATAAATCTCTTTCTCTTATTCTCGGTTGTGTCTTTGCCGCGTTATCCCCATCCGCCTGGGCGCTCTCGGCTTCCACTCAGGCGGCGGTCAACAACAACTATTTGTTTATAGAAAACAATGTTGATAACGAATACTTTATTACACCGTCCTCCCTCGATCCACGCATTAGCGGGTCGAACACCTGGGTAAAATATGGAAACGACCAGGATAGCCTGGGATATATGGGTATCGTTGGTTGGGTAGCCAATACCACATATTACAAGGATATGTGGATTGAAAATTCGCCAATCAGTGAACCATTTCGGGGGATTCGTTGTACCACTGGCGCTAATTGTCCAGCTTCTGGCTACATTGCTGCCGAGCTAACCGATCAATTCGGTTTTTATCACACTAAAGCAACCGGATCCGGGATCGCTGGTGGATACTATGGTTTTGCATCGCTGACAGACTCGGCGTATGAATACTTCCGCAATATGTCGGTCGGAAGCGCAGAGACATATAACCTTAATTTTTGTCGAACCACGATTGACTATGATTATGCGGCTGGGCAACGTTGTAAAGACCAGAGCAGCGGTAATTGGTATATCAGACCTTATACATTAAATAAAATAGGTCATTTATCTTTGGTGTCTACCAATGCATTTCAGGAGTTATGGGTTGCCAGTGATGGCACCCCGAGCATCACTAAAGACAGTGGTTATTGTGAGCTGGGTGTGGTCAGTCGTGAAGATGGCGTTATCTGTAAGATGATTTCATATAATTTAAATCAAACCAGCAATCTGACGGGATCACTACGCATTCGTATGTACGCGGATAGCGGTTTACTCGGTTTTGCGCCTGCAGCTGCCACAATAAAATATTCTGGTGATGGTCAAACCTGGACTAACTTTAGCTCGACGTCGGTTTATTATAATGTTTTTAGTAATGGTGGTGAGTATATCTATGTTTTTCTGTCGAAAACATTCCTGAAAAATATGGTGGATCGTGGCGTCAGTATCACCAACAGCCAACCATTTACATTTGCTTTTACAAATAGCGTGACGCCAGAGTCGGGGTATTATCAGTTTACGCCTTCGCTGCAGCTCAATATTGTTCCAAAGGAATATGGGATCAGTATTATCTCATCGGAAAACAGCACCTCGGCAAGCGGCAGCGGCACAATTGGCGAGACTGCTCCGATTGAGATGGATTACACCGTGACGGTTTCGGGGCCTCGTCAAGCTGATAGCATTACCGCACAAGTTATTGGGGAAAGTACGACGATAAACAATGTGCCTTATTGCCTGTTCACCTCTACGCAAGGTGGGTTATCTGTCCCCATTCCCGCTTTTCTTCAGTACAACAGTCAGTCGGGTGGCGTGATACAGAAACGAAATAGCTGTAGTGAAGCGGCAATCAGCATGAGAGATGCGCAATGGCAACAGACGCCCTGGGACGCAAATAATACAGATGATGGAAGCTACTTTGCGACTGATTTAAAATTGCTTTTCCCAATGAATGATTCGCGTTCGATGTTGACCGTTTCTGGTGCGGATTGGGAAGGTGTTGTCAGTGCCAGCGGAGAGATAAAAGTGACGGCGAATTGGGTGGGAGTGACGCCATGAGCCACTGTCGTTTGGCGCTAAGATGGATATTGCTCTTGCTTTCCGGGCTAACGGTGTTCTCCGTACAGGCCGTCTACCTGGAGTCGACTATTTATGAGATGCCATCGGATAAATCATTTATCAGTAAAAGAATCTATAACGATAGCCAGAAACAGAACGTGTACAGTATTAGCGCAGTTAAAATAGATAAACCGGGACCGGGAGGTGAAAACAGAAGTGCTATTGCCGAAGGTGAACTTTTGTTTACTCCGCTGAGTTTTTCACAGGCTCCGCAGGCAAGTGAGTTTTTTAAGATTTTCTATCGTGGCCCGCAGGATGATAAAGAACGCTATTACCGAATACTGTTTCGTGAAATGCCGATAACGCTGTTTACCGAGCGTAATCAAGGGAAAGGCGGACAGGCTCTCCCGGTGATCGCTATGGATACCATATTGGTCGTTCGTCCGAGGAAAATGAACCTGGCCTACACCATTGATGAGATAAACGGGACGTTAAAAAACACAGGGAATACTTTTTTCAAAATCATCGTACACCAGGGGTGTCACTCAACTGATGATGAAGCCACCATGCGTTATGTGTTACCGGGGGAAACCTGGCATAGTAGTGAGTTGAAAACAAAAAACCGGAAATTTATCGTAGCGTTGCAGAAATACCTACCCGTGGGTCAGGGGTGCTCAAAACTTAATCATTAGAGGTGTTGGATCTGAACCAATATGCCCAGATTATATATTGAACCTATACTGTCACTAGCTTTATAAAATGTAGCAATAAGTTTAGAGTCGATGAAACAAAATGTCGTGCATATTACCGGAATGTTTATGGATACAAGATCTACGACATCCTCTCTTAGTTTGTCGGTCAGCATAAACTACGGTAATATGTTATTCTGCTGGTCATTGTAGTTACATGTTTTGTAAATTTTGTATTTATAGTTTTTTGTTTTGTAATGAAGTGAAAGTGAGTAAAGGGATTTGTACTGATTAAGAAATGGAGTTTTTTCTTTTTCAATTTTTAAATGGAACTTACGATGTGATGGGAATACTCATATGGATAACTGTGATTATAAATTCTAAATTTACGTGATATGGATTATGGATAAAGTTATATCACGAACCGCCTTATGATTATTGGAGGTCGAAGGTGTTGTATATTCTCTCGTGAATAGAACGAGGGACCTGCTATGCCATAAATTTAAGTTGGTGATAACTATGAATACGAAAAAAATTTTTCTGCTCAGTTATGATACTTTCCTTTTTTCAGGATTAAAAGCATGGTTACCAAATCTGGTATTGATCGATGCACGGACATTTATTTCTGGCACGCAGTCAGTTATGTCGCAATATCCGTCCTGCTTGCTGGTGATCGATAACCGGTTGCCATTATTATTGGTCAAAAAATGGCTTCAGAGAAACAGTACGCAGTTCATCAACATACACTGTATTGTTCTGCGGATGTGCGAAACCCTGCCTGTTAATCGGGGATATGAAGAGTATTCCTTTATCAATGGAGGGGAATTGTCGGAGCAGTTGATCGCTCAATTAAAAGAGAGCTTATTGGCACCTAACAAAATTGTGGAAGTCAATAAAGACTCACCGATGTTTACTTTTAACTTGACTGAATTTGAAGAAGAAATGCTGTATTCATCATTCACAAAAGAAAAACTGCATGATTTCTGTATTGCTAATTCTCTAACAATTAAGTCAGTGTATCGATATCGGGATAAAATTACTGCTCGCCTCGGTTTTTCTAATTTTAATGAAACTGTTATCTTTTTAACCCGAAATAATTTATTAAATGAAGGTTCTATAATCAATAATAATTTGAGTGGGGATGCAGTTTACACTGATGCATATGATGTTTCGGATACTAGTAGACTGAGTATGGCAATAAGGAATGAGGAGATCATTCCTTATTTTCAGCCCATCGTGGATATCAGGGGCGACGTCTGTGGTGTTGAGGTCTTGGCTCGTTGGCCACAGGGACATAACTATGCTATTTCTCAGCGAGAGTTTATTCCATTGGCTGAAAAAAGTGGCTTAATCAATGAGTTGACTAGCTATTTGATGACCACTGTTGCGCGCAATCTTGTCTCTGGAGGCGCGAGCATTAATAAAACTCTGTTCGTTTCTTTTAACGTCAGTCCGTCAGGTTTAAATAATCCCGTATTCTATTGGGAATGCCTTAATTTTATGGAGATAACGCAAGGTTTGCCGATAAAGTTGATGATAGAGATAACAGAGAACCAGACGTTCACGATCACTCCTGCAATCAAAGAGCTTATTCGCTCGTTACGAAATAAAGGTGTTTTGTTCGCTTTGGATGATTTTGGTACTGGATACGCCAATCTCTGCTATCTCAATGAGTTAGACCTGGATGTAATCAAGATTGATAAAAGCTTCATTAAGGAAATTAAAGAGGTTGATCAATATATCCCTATGCTCGAGTCAATTACTCACCTTTCAGGACTCCTGGGGTTACGTACGGTGGCCGAGGGCGTTGAAAATGACTATCAGCAACAATGGCTGGGAAAAAATAATGTTGACTATCTGCAGGGGTATCAGTTTCTACCGCCAGTGACTTTTAATGATTTTATCCGGTATTACCAGCAGTCTGTACATTTGTTTGAATCAGCGTCGGATTCACCTTTATCTACGTAATTCCTTTTTGACACGGTTTTTACATATGAAGGGTAAAACCTTTAAACGAGTATGTGCTCTGAGCTGACATGGCCTGCAGCATGATTTTTTCCTAAACACCAGGGGCAGACGCCTCTGGTATCGGCGTCTTTGTATCGCTGCCTGTCCGTCTGGTTAAGTAAAAAGTCCTATAGTGAGGTATGCACGTTTGTTTATGTATCTTAAACGGGGTATTTATAGTGATATCAGCGTTAATCAAG
>ERZ1026931.38-NODE-38-length-60119-cov-9.820059_pt1 | contig 60119 bp, 56 predicted proteins | sample MGYA00519253_ERZ1026931 | MGnify/ENA primary metagenome ERZ1026931 (study PRJEB26926, sample SAMN06164831) | human gut metagenome | biome: ENVO:00009003; feature: ENVO:2100002; material: ENVO:00002003 | host: Homo sapiens | place: USA | collected 2012 ... | reverse complement strand
ATGCTGTTCGGTATGCAGATCCAGCATGAACTGAGACAGCGCACGGTGCATACGCGCGATCTGCCCTTTCATCACGACGAAACGAGAGCCGGTCAGCTTAACCGCAGCGGCAAAATCAAGACCCGTGTGCATTTCACCCAGGGTAACGTGATCGCGCACTTCGAAATCGAACTCACGCGGAGTACCCCAACGGCTGACTTCGACGTTGTCATTTTCATCTTTACCCACCGGAACGTCGTCCGCTGGCAGGTTAGGAATGGTCAGCGCAATGTCGCGGATCTCGGCCTGTAAGGTATCAAGTTCAGCTTTCGCGGCATCCAGCTCTTCGCCCAGTTTGTTCACTTCCAGACGTAAAGACTCGATATCTTCCCCGCGCGCTTTTGCCTGGCCGATGGATTTCGATCGAGAGTTACGCTCTGCCTGCAGGTTTTCAGTTTGTACCTGCAGAACTTTACGACGCTCTTCAAGAGCGCGCAGCTTATCTACATCCAGCTTAAAGCCCCGGCTTGCCAGTTTTTCTGCGACTGCGTCTGGCTCATTACGCAGCAGATTGGGATCGAGCATGCTTATCCTGTGCTTATCGAATTAAATAGGAGAAAGTGACCACAGCCTGCGGTCACAGGGATACAGAGACAACATTACCGCAACGATAACACTAACGGTAGCGTTTTATAGGGCTATTTTGATCCTGTCCGGCGAGCCAGGCGAGCTTTTCGCCAATCTTGCCTTCAAGACCTCTGTTTGTGGGGTGATAATAGCGCGTTTGTGCCATTTCCTGCGGGAAGTACTCTTCTCCAGCGGCATAGGCATTTGGTTCATCATGGGCGTAACGATACTCCTGACCATAGCCCATTTCTTTCATCAGCTTGGTCGGCGCATTGCGCAGGTGGACCGGCACGTCGTAATCCGGTCGTTCGCGGGCATCTGCCAGCGCGGCTTTAAAGGCGGTATAAACCGCATTACTCTTCGGCGCACAGGCCAGATAAACAATCGCCTGTGCAATCGCACGTTCGCCTTCCGCTGGTCCCACGCGGGTAAAGCAGTCCCATGCGGAAATTGCCACCTGCATGGCGCGAGGATCGGCATTGCCCACATCTTCAGAGGCAATCGCCAGGCAACGACGGGCAACATACAGCGGGTCACCGCCTGCACTAATGATGCGTGCATACCAATAAAGCGCTGCATCCGGAGCACTGCCGCGAACCGACTTATGTAATGCGGAGATGAGATCGTAAAAACGATCGCCTTTGTTATCGAAGCGTGCGCTGCGTTCACCGGCAATTTCAGTGAGCAATTCTGGTTTCAATACGCGCTTGCCAGAATCATCAACTTCGGCCATATCGGCCATCATTTCCAGCGTATTCAGCGCTCGCCGCGCGTCCCCATTAACCAGTTCGGCAATCGCCCGACGCGTCTCTGGCGGCAGTACGATATCCTGGTCGCCGTAACCACGGGCTTTATCTGACATCGCCTGATCAAGCACCTGTTCAATATCGTCGGTGGTTAACGACTTCAGTAAATAAACACGCGCCCGCGACAACAGTGCAGAGTTAAGTTCAAACGAGGGGTTTTCTGTGGTGGCGCCAATAAACGTGATGGTACCGTCTTCAATATGCGGTAAAAACGCATCCTGCTGGCTTTTATTAAAACGGTGAACTTCGTCCACGAACAGGATCGTACGTCGACCCGCGTTACGATTTTGACGCGCCCGCTCAATCGCTTCACGAATTTCTTTTACGCCAGAGGTAACCGCCGAAATTCGTTCAACATCGGCGTTGGCGTAACGGGCAATAACTTCGGCTAGCGTGGTTTTCCCCGTCCCCGGCGGCCCCCATAAAATCATAGAGTGCAGGTGCCCGGCCTCGATGGCGCGCGGCAAGGGTTTACCTGCAGCCAGCAGATGCTGCTGGCCGATGTACTGTGCTAAATTTTCTGGCCGCATGCGTGCGGCCAGTGGCTGAAAGGTATTATCAGAAAAGTCGAGCGACAGATTGCTCACTCACACGCCTCTACTTACGTTGATCGTCAACCGTTACACCTTGCGGCGGGGTAAAGGTGAATTTCGAAGGTTCAATCGCACCATTCTGCTGTGATTTCAGCTGATAACTGCTGCGCTGATCGTCTTGCTCAACGGCGCTAAATTGGTGGATCGTCCCGTCCCGCCCAACATTGATAGTAAACTGTTTCAGGTTACCGCTGCTGGTTTTTGGCGTCAGCACGAAATCGTCGCCGTTTTGCTTAATGTTGTACTGTTGCCAGTCGCTGGCCTGGTTACGCGCAATCAGCATGAACGGCGTGTTGCCCGTGGCGTCTTTCAGCCAGGTCGCGGTCGCCTGCTCGACAAACGGGTTAAAGAACCACAGCGTTTTACCATCGGAAACCAGAATGCTCTCGTCAGGCTGCGTCATATGCCAGTTAAACAGATTAGGGCGTTTAACCCATAAGTCGCCCTGACCTTCCTGCACCGCCGCGCCGCTACCGTCCGTGACCTTCTGAGTAAAGCTGGCATGGAAGCTACTGACTTTATCCAGACGGCTTTTCAGGTCGCTGGCAGCATCAGCCCAGACGCTGCTCACCACAAAGCTCGACAGTAATGCACAGGTGATTGCGATTCTTTTCATAGTTATTCCTCAAAATACGTCACTCCCAACGGGGAGATCTCTCTGCTATCCATTTCAGGCCAAAAATCAGCATGAGGAAAGTAGAAAATACTGAATTACTTAACTTTGCAATCATTCGAAGGGCGGCGGTGCCAGCACTTCACGATTACCATTATGCCCTTGTTCGCTGACAATTCCCTGCGCTTCCATCTGTTCGATGATGCGCGCCGCTCGGTTGTAACCGATACGGAACTGACGCTGAACGCCGGAGATTGAGGCTTTGCGTTTCTGAGTAACAAAGTTCACCGCCTGATCGAACAGCGGATCCAGTTCTTCGCCACCATCAAAGCCGCCACCGCCGCCTTCGCTTTCGCTGTCAGAGGTAATGCCATCAACGTATTGCGGACGACCACGCGCTTTCCAGTCCTGAACCACCGCGTGAACTTCTTCATCGCGTACAAAGGCGCCGTGTACACGCACAGGGATCGTCGAGTTTGGTGCAGAATAAAGCATGTCACCCATACCCAACAGCGATTCCGCACCGCCCTGGTCAAGGATGGTACGCGAGTCAATTTTACTGGACACCGTAAAGGCGATACGCGTCGGGATGTTCGCTTTAATCAGACCGGTGATAACGTCAACTGATGGTCGCTGGGTTGCCAGCACCAGGTGGATCCCTGCCGCACGCGCTTTTTGCGCCAGACGAGCTATCAGTTCTTCCACCTTTTTGCCAACGGTCATCATCAGGTCGGCGAATTCATCCACCAGCACCACGATATACGGCAGTTTTTCCAGCACCGGATGCTGAACATCCATGCTGTCGCCCGGCTTCCAGTATGGGTCCGGAATTGGACGTCCCATACGGGCGGCTTCAGCAATCTTATCGTTATAACCGGCAAGGTTACGCACGCCAAGCGCCGACATCAGTTTGTAGCGACGTTCCATTTCATTGACGCTCCAACGCAAGGCATTGGCGGCATCTTTCATGTCGGTCACAACTTCAGTCAGCAGATGCGGAATACCTTCATAAACAGAAAGTTCCAGCATTTTCGGGTCAATCATGATAAAGCGAACGTCTTCCGGCTGCGCTTTATAGAGCATGCTGAGGATCATGGCGTTCACCCCAACAGACTTACCGGAACCGGTTGTCCCTGCCACCAGCAGGTGCGGCATTTTAGCCAGATCGGCCACTACCGGTTCGCCCGCAATATCTTTGCCCAGCACCACTGTCAGCGGAGATGAGTTATCACGGAATTTAGCGTTATCCAGCACTTCACGCAGATAAACGGTTTGACGTTTTTTGTTCGGTAATTCCAGTCCAACATACGGTTTGCCTGGAATTACCTCAACCACACGCACCGCCGCGGTCGACAATGAACGCGCCAGATCTCGTGACAGGTTAGAAATACGCGCCGCTTTAACCCCTGGAGCCAGATTAAGCTCAAAGCGAGTAATCACCGGGCCAGGAGAGTAGTTCACCACATCGGCTTTAATGCGGAAATCCGCCAGACGCGCTTCCACCAGACGTGCCATTTGTTCCAGTGCGAACGTATCTATCGGCTCAACTTCACTCGGCGGCGGCGTGAGTAGATCTAACGATGGCAGCGGCGTGCTTGGACGATGCGCCGGACGACTGTCGCCATTACGCATCAGCAGCGGATGGATCAGACTATCCTGCGGCGGCGGTGTAACAGACTGTGCCGGTTGCTGATAATGCTGCTGCGGTGCAACTGGCTGCGCTGGTTGCTGATAGTGCTGCTGCGGTGCAGCTGGCTGCGCTGGTTGCTGATAGTGCTGCTGTGGTGCAACAGGCTGTGTCGGTTGCTGATAGTGCTGCTGCGGTGCAACAGGCTGTGTCGGTTGCTGATAGTGCTGCTGCGGCGCAACAAGCTGCGCCGGTTGCTGGTAGTGCTGCTGCGGCGCAACGGGTTCCTGGTACTGCGGCGCGGGCTCCGGCATTACGCCAGGCGTAAACAGCGGCTCATGCGGCCCCTCATCCACCAGAGTTTTCATTGGCGAAAATTCAAAGTCATCGAGGGAGAACGGATTCGCTCCGGCAGGCTGTTCACCGGAATAACGCTGCTGCTGAGAAGAAGCAAACTGGCGAGCCAGTTCCGCTTCAGCGGCTGAATCTTCGTCATCAGTCTGCTGGGTATCGTCCTGATACTCTTCGCCATAACGATGCTGCTGCGACTGAGCGAACTGACGTGCCAGCTCGTCCTGCTGCATTGCATCCATTTCATCGTCATTGTACGCATCTGTATCAAGCTGCTCTTCGCGTGCTTTCTCTTCAGCCATACGCTGTGACGGCAGTTTTATGCCATATGAAGCCAGCTCACGACGAGTAGGCACGCGCACACGATTCGGGCGCGGCAACTGCGGGCCAATGCCCTCTTTCACCTGCGGACGCGGCGCACCGCCACCCGCAAGGCTAAAGACAGGAGCTGCGGCAGCGGCACCCGCCCCTAAAGCGGCGCTTTTTACACCGGCAGCCAGCGGTGCAACGGCAGCAACAGACTCAACGGGCGGTATGGATGCTGTCGTCGGCATAGATGGCGTAGACGGCTTAACACGCTCAGGCTCCTGAGCAGGTTCTGGAATCGGCTGATACCATGCGGCCAGTTGCTCACGTTCACGCGCACGTTTCTCTTCGACTTCTTCAAAGTAATAGAGCGGCGGACGAGTCGGTTTAACTTCTTCAACCACCGGCTCAGGTTCCACCACTGGTGGTTGTTCAACCACAGGCTGCTGGAACGTAGTGTTCTGTTGAGGGATTGATTCCTGCTGATAAACAGGTTGCGGCACTGGCTCCGGCTGATAAGCAGGCTGCTGGAATGTGGCGTTCTGTTGAGATGTCGGATCCTGTTGATAGACAGGTTGCAGCACGGGCTCTGACTGATAAACAGGTTCCGGCTGCGGCGCGACTGGCTGCGCATAAACAGGTTCAACGGGCTGCGGTGCGTAATATTGCGGCTGCGGACGCTCCTCCACAACAGGCTGTTGCCATGGCTCATACGGCTGCTGCACCGGAGGTTGCGCGTACTGGGTTGGTTGCGGATAACCTTCTGGCGCTGGTGCAATCGTGGCATCACCGGTTTGCGGACCAGGCACGGGTTGCCAGGCCACGGTTGGGACCGGTTGCTCCATAACAGTATTGGTCACAGGCGACGTTTGCAGCAATGGATCAACCGGCGCGCTCCATGCCTGAGCGGCTGTTGTAGCTGCAGCTGCTGCAGCCACAGGCTCGGTCACCGAGTGCCCGTTAAGTAGTGGATCAAGTTCGTCATATTCTGGCAGCGTCGCGCGATTACCGGAGAACAGCACATCGTTAGGATCGGCAACCACGCCACGGGCGCTGTATTCAATTTCGTCTTCATCATCCATGCGTTTGCCGGAGAACAGCGCCGCATCAGTATGACGACCAAGCGGGTTGGTAAATTTCTCAGCCAGACGCTTACGGCGCGCTAACGCACCGCGCAGGATACGAGCACGGCGCGATTCATGGGGTTTGCCATCAGCGGCATCGACAGACTCTTCTTCATCTTCATATTCTTCGTCATCGATCCAGGTATCGTCGCGGCGGGTACGGTTGCTGGCAAACGTCAGGATGTTGAGTAACCAGCCGCCCAGTTTTTCCGCAATGCTCACCCATGACCAACCGGTGAACAGCGTTAATCCAGCCGCCCAAATGCACAACAACGTCAGCGTGCCGCCGCTACTGTGCAGCAATGGTTGTAGCGTAGTGCTGAGCAGACTGCCGATCACGCCGCCAGAGGCGAAATACCAGATGTCATCGGCGTTAATTGCGGCCAGCCCGCAGGAAGTGAGAATCAGCGCCAGAACGCCAATAATGCGCAGCGAAACGGCAAAATAATCGACGTATTCATCGCTGGCCTGATGTCGCCAGGCAAACCAGCAGCCACCGACAATGATGACGGGGATGGTGTAGGCCATGACGCCAAAAATAAAGAACAGCGTGTCCGCCAGCCATGCTCCAGGTATTCCGCCCAGATTATGGATAGGCTCATGCCAAGCGGTTTGCGACCAACTGGGATCCGAAGGGTTAAAGCTGAGTAAGGCAGCCATCAACCAGACGGCAAAAAGGGCAATAAGGATCAGTAGCGCTTCCAGAAGTCGGCGCCCGCTGCTTAACTTCGTCAATGTGACGTCTTTGTCTTCAGTGTATTCCTGGCTCAAAAACGGCTCTCCAGGTTTCGGGCTTTTCCTGCCCGATGCTAAAACGGACAACAGCACCGGGTTGCCCCGGCACTGTTGCTGTATGGATTAACAGGAGTGTAATCAAACTGCGTCGATTTTGCACCTGTTCCGTGTTAGCGCGTCTTAATTACCAGACGATTGCTCTGTTTGACTTCTTCCATTACTACATAGGTACGTGTGTCATTCACGCCAGGCAGACGCAGCAGGGTTTCCCCCAACAGCTTACGGTATGCCGACATATCCGGTACGCGTGTTTTCAGCAAATAGTCGAAATCACCGGAAACCAAATGACACTCTTGAATTTCTTCAAGTTTTTGTACCGCAGTGTTAAATTGTTCAAACACATCCGGAGCGCCACGATTCAGAGTAATCTCAACAAAAACCAGAAGTGATGCATCCAGATAATGTGGGTTTAACAGCGCTGTATAGCCCTGAATGAAACCCTGTCTTTCCAACCGACGCACACGCTCAAGGCAGGGCGTTGGTGAAAGTCCCACACGTTTAGAAAGCTCGACGTTAGAAATACGCCCATCCTTTTGCAGCTCATTAAGAATGTTACGATCGATACGGTCGAGATCTTTGCCAGGGCGCTTCTTACTATCTACCATTATTATTGTCTCTCTGTATTCCTTCCCTACTCCTGCCTGACTCTACCAACATCACTGTTCAGAGTCGCTCCCCATCAAAATAAACCGCAACCCAGAGGGATTTTCGGTTCGCAATGTCTGGGTTTATGGTGAGAAGACCGTTGCCTGTCGGCGGCTATCGACATCACGAATGGCATCTGTCCACACCATGCGTAGATTTCGCTAACACGGTAAACATGGTATCTACATGCATGATTATGCAGCACATACATGACACAGTTTTTTTCTTCCTTGAATGTTTTCGCAAAACAGCAGGGGATTGTCAAAGCAAAACATCGATTTTTAGTACAACATGCCAGTTATTCATTCGCAGTGATGGAAAATCGTCATTTTATCACCTTATAACTGACCGATTTTAAGTAGAAATCGTTATAGTATTACGACGAATTCTGCCGTTCATCGGTTCCCGCTATTACACATATTGTTAACAAAATCGCCATACTCTTTTTTTACGCCTGTAAATTCCCTACAATCCTGCTCATTGCCTGCTAACAACTATGGGGATCTCATGGGCGCAACCAAACACAGTAAACTTCTTATTCTGGGCTCTGGCCCTGCGGGGTATACCGCTGCGGTCTACGCTGCACGCGCGAACCTGCAACCGGTACTGATTACTGGTATGGAAAAAGGTGGTCAGTTGACCACAACAACAGAAGTGGAGAACTGGCCTGGCGATCCGCACGATCTCACAGGCCCATTGCTGATGGAGCGCATGCACGAACATGCGACCAAATTTGAAACTGAAATCATTTTTGATCATATCAGCAAAGTTGATCTGCAAAACCGTCCTTTCCGTTTGACCGGCGATAGCGGTGAATACACGTGTGACGCATTAATCATCGCCACCGGTGCGTCAGCACGCTACCTGGGTCTGCCTTCAGAAGAAGCATTCAAAGGCCGTGGCGTTTCTGCCTGCGCGACCTGCGACGGTTTCTTCTACCGTAATCAAAAAGTTGCGGTGATCGGCGGCGGCAACACCGCTGTTGAAGAAGCGCTGTATCTGGCGAATATCGCATCTGAAGTGCATTTGATTCACCGCCGTGACAGCTTCCGCGCCGAGAAAATCCTGATCAAGCGTTTGATGGATAAAGTCGAAAACGGCAACATCGTGCTGCATACCCACCGCACACTGGAAGAAGTGACCGGCGATCAAATGGGCGTAACCGGACTGCGCCTGCGCGATACGCAAAACACTGACAACGTCGAGTCACTTGACGTTGCAGGGTTGTTTGTCGCTATCGGTCACAGCCCGAATACCGCCATTTTCGACGGTCAGCTTGAACTGGAGAACGGCTACATCAAAGTTCAGTCCGGTATTCATGGTAATGCCACCCAAACCAGCATTCCGGGTGTATTCGCCGCCGGTGACGTAATGGACCATATTTATCGCCAGGCGATCACTTCAGCAGGCACCGGTTGTATGGCTGCGCTTGACGCAGAACGTTATCTCGACGGTCTGGCAGACGCTTGCAAATAAGTTTTACAAATCAGTAACAAAAGTAAAAAAGGCGACTATAAGTCGCCTTTATTTTTGCCCCGTTGTAACATTGCCCTGCCCAAAAATTCCAATAACTCACCTGCTAAGCGTGCAATGAATAAAACCCGTCAAAAAGAACTGACCCGCTGGTTAAAACAGCAAAGTGTAATTTCCCAACGATGGCTGAACATTTCACGCCTGTTGGGGTTCGTGAGCGGCCTGTTAATTGTCGCTCAGGCCTGGCTCATGGCCCGAATTCTCGACCATATGATCATGGACAATATCCCCAGAGAGGCGCTTCTGCTCCCTTTCATTGTGCTGGTATTGATTTTCATCCTGCGAGCATGGGTCGTCTGGTTACGCGAACGCGTCGGGTTTCATGCTGGCCAACATATCCGCTTTGAGATTCGCCGTCAGGTGCTTGACCGTCTACAACAAGCAGGTCCCGCCTGGATACAAGGCAAACCGGCCGGGAGTTGGGCTACGCTAATCCTGGAACAGATTGATGACATGCATGATTACTATGCACGTTATCTGCCGCAAATGGCGCTGGCCGTATGCGTCCCCTTATTGATCGTGGCGGCGGTATTCCCGTCAAACTGGGTAGCCGCGCTTATTCTGCTTGGAACTGCCCCGCTGATCCCGTTGTTTATGGCGATGGTTGGTATGGGTGCAGCCGACGCTAACCGCCGCAATTTTCAGGCTCTTGCTCGCCTCAGTGGCCACTTCCTCGATCGCCTGCGGGGTATGGAGACGCTAAGAATCTTTGGTCGCGGCGAAGCTGAAACAGAAAGCATCCGCGCAGCGTCACAAGATTTCCGCCAGCGCACCATGGAAGTCCTGCGCCTGGCGTTTCTGTCATCCGGTGTCCTTGAGTTCTTTACCTCCCTGTCCATCGCACTGGTCGCGGTTTACTTCGGTTTTTCCTACCTCGGTGAGCTCGATTTTGGCCACTACGGGACAGGCGTCACATTGGCTGCAGGCTTCCTTGCGCTCATTCTGGCGCCGGAATTTTTCCAGCCCCTGCGCGATCTGGGCACGTTTTATCACGCAAAAGCGCAAGCCGTTGGTGCCGCGGATAGTCTGAAAACCTTCATGGAAACCCCGCTTGCACATCCTGAGCGTGGCGACATTGAGCTGACGACAAAAGACGCTGTTTCAATTGAAGCAGAAGATCTGGTCATCACCTCGCCGGAAGGTAAAGTGCTTGCAGGTCCGCTCAACTTTACCCTGCCAGCGGGCCAACGCGCAGTGCTGGTTGGCCGCAGCGGCTCCGGTAAAAGTTCGTTGCTCAATGTCCTGTCCGGTTTTCTCTCTTATCAGGGATCGCTGCGGATTAACGGCTTTGAGCTGCGCGACCTGTCGCCTGATTGCTGGCGCAAACAGCTGTCCTGGGTTGGACAAAATCCGCAGCTCCCTGCCGCCACGTTACGCGATAACGTGCTGCTCGCTCGCCCCGATGCCAGCGAAGAACAGCTGCAGGCCGCACTCGACAGCGCCTGGGTCAGTGAGTTTTTACCACTTCTGCCACAGGGTGTGGATACACCAGTAGGCGATCAGGCTGCTCGACTTTCTGTCGGACAAGCGCAGCGCGTTGCCGTGGCTCGCGCCTTACTCAATCCATGTCAATTGTTGCTGCTGGACGAGCCCGCCGCCAGCCTTGATGCACACAGCGAACAACGCGTGATGCAGGCGTTGAACACCGCGTCACGCCGCCAGACTACGCTGATGGTGACACACCAACTTGAAGATCTTGCCGACTGGGACGTTATCTGGGTGATGCAGGACGGACAGATCGTTGAACAAGGCACTTATGCCGAACTTAGCGCAGCCAACGGGGCGTTTGCGACATTACTGGCTCATCGTCAGGAGGACATCTAAATGCGCGCTTTGCTACCTTATCTGACGCTGTATAAACGTCACAAATGGATGTTAACCCTGGGGATCGTTCTGGCGATCGTCACACTGCTGGCAAGTATTGGTTTGCTGACGCTTTCAGGTTGGTTCCTGTCGGCTTCTGCGGTGGTAGGTGTCACCGGGATTTACAGTTTTAACTATATGCTCCCTGCAGCCGGGGTACGCGGTGCGGCAATCACCCGAACCGCGGGCCGCTATTTCGAGCGACTGGTCAGCCACGACGCGACGTTCCGCGTGCTGCAACATTTGCGTATTTATACCTTCAGCAAACTGCTGCCGCTCTCCCCTGCTGGCCTGTCCCGTTATGGACAAGGTGAATTGCTTAACCGCGTGGTGGCGGATGTCGACACGCTCGATCATCTCTATTTGCGCGTACTCTCCCCACTTGTGGGCGCTTTTGTCGTCATCATGGTGGTCACGCTGGGGCTAAGCGTTCTCGATTTCACGCTGGCTATCACTCTCGGCGGTATTATGCTGCTGACCTTATTTATCTTGCCTCCACTCTTTTATCAGGCAGGTAAAAGCACCGGGCAAAGTTTGACGCATTTACGTGGGCAGTATCGTCAGCAGTTAACATCCTGGTTGCAGGGCCAGGCTGAACTGACCATCTTTGGCGCCAGTGAACGTTACCGCGCCCAAATGGAAGCCACCGAGTTGCAGTGGCATGAAGCCCAACGACGTCAGTCTGAATTAACGGCGCTATCACAGGCGGTCATGCTGTTAGTCGGCGCACTGGCAGTGGTTGTAATGTTATGGATGGCCTCAGGCGGCGTGGGTGGCAATACCCAGCCTGGCGCGCTGATCGCGCTGTTTGTCTTCTGTGCGCTGGCCGCGTTTGAAGCATTAGCACCCGTCACCGGCGCGTTTCAGCATCTCGGACAGGTTATTGCCTCTGCGCTGCGCATCACCGAACTGACCGAACAGCAGCCAGAAGTCACCTTCCCGGATGCCGGTTCTCCGGTTTCTGAGCAGATCACTCTCACGCTGCGCGATGTTTCATTCAGTTATCCGGGGCAAACACAAAAAGCACTCGACACCCTTTCCCTACAGGCTCAGCCCGGTGAACACATTGCCATTCTCGGTCGCACCGGTTGCGGTAAGTCAACGTTACTGCAATTGCTAACCCGCGCATGGGATCCGCAGCACGGCGAAATTCTGATTAATGAGCAGCCGATTTCAGCCCTCAGTGAAACCACGCTGCGCCAGAGCATCAGCGTCGTGCCACAGCGCGTGCACCTGTTCAGCGCGACGCTTCGCGATAATCTGCTGTTGGCAGCACCGCACGCCAGTGATGACACATTATCCGCGATGCTGTGCCGCGTCGGTCTGGACAAACTGCTTGAGGGTGATGGACTCAACGCCTGGTTAGGTGAAGGTGGTCGACAGCTTTCTGGCGGCGAACTCCGTCGTCTGGCTATCGCCCGCGCCTTATTGCACGATGCCCCACTGATGCTGCTGGATGAACCGACCGAAGGGCTTGATGCAACAACAGAAAGCCAAATGCTTGAATTAATTAGCGATGTCATGCGCGATAAAACCGTATTGATGGTGACACATCGTCTGCGCGGCTTGTCACGTTTTGATCAAATAATAGTGATGGACAACGGACACATCATTGAGCAAGGTAATCACGCAGATTTGTTAGCCCGGCAGGGGCGTTATTACCAGTTTAAGCAACGTCTGTAAGCTATTATTGAACGATCAAACTCGCGTAGTGGAGTTTCGCTGTCATGCGCCTGGTGCAATTGTCCCGCCATTCTATAGCCTTCCCTTCACCGGAAGGCGCTTTACGCGAGCCTAACGGTTTGTTGGCGCTTGGCGGCGATCTCAGTCCAGCCCGACTGTTAATGGCCTATCAGCGCGGAATTTTCCCGTGGTTTTCGCCTGGCGACCCCATCCTTTGGTGGTCGCCCGATCCACGCGCCATTCTTTGGCCCGAGAAATTTCATCTCAGCCGCAGCATGAAACGCTTTCATAAAAACTCGCCTTATCGCGTGACGCTCAATTACGCGTTCGGTCAGGTGATTGAAGGCTGTGCGAACGACCGGGAAGAAGGCACCTGGATAACGCATGATGTAGTTGATGCCTACCATCGCCTGCACGAACTGGGGCATGCGCACTCCATTGAAGTGTGGCGACAAAATGAATTAGTGGGCGGTATGTATGGCGTGGCGCAAGGTACACTATTTTGTGGCGAATCAATGTTCAGCCGTCAGGAAAATGCGTCCAAAACCGCACTGCTTGTGTTTTGTACTGAATTTATCCGTCAGGGCGGAAAATTAATCGACTGCCAGGTATTAAATAGCCACACAGCTTCGCTGGGCGCCGTCGAAACCCCACGTCGGGAGTACCTTGAACACCTGAGCAGACTGCGCCAGCAGCGGCTACCGAGCCATTTCTGGGTTCCCAGGACGTTATTTTCGCCTCAAAGGTGAATGTTTTCGGCACATTTTTTGTCGGGGTGTTATAATTGTCGCGCAGAGTTGGTTTAGCCCATTACCCCGCCGCCGTTAAGGAACAGTTCGCGTCAGGCAACGCCTATCGTTTATCTCCTCGTTCCCTTACACGTTGCGCTTTAAGTGCGGCTTTGCCGTGTGTGGTTAGAGTAATGCGCCAAACCCGATTTGCTGTGTTTTAAACGCACAAATCTTTACTTATTAAAAGAACTTCGGCATTATCTTGCCGGTTCAAATTACGGTAGTGATACCCCAGAGGATTAGATGGCCAAAGAAGACAATATTGAAATGCAGGGTACCGTTCTCGATACGTTACCTAATACCATGTTCCGCGTAGAGTTAGAAAACGGTCACGTGGTTACTGCACACATCTCCGGTAAAATGCGTAAAAACTATATCCGCATCCTGACGGGCGACAAAGTGACTGTTGAGCTGACCCCGTACGACCTGAGCAAAGGCCGCATTGTCTTCCGTAGTCGCTGATTGTTTTTAACGCCCGAATGGCGTCCAGATAATAAAAGGTCGGTTTAACCGGCCTTTTTTGTGGGCTGAGGTCAGGTATTTAATCCTCAATCATCCGCGCATATTCTTCCGTTAAGAAATCCACTAATGCGCGTACTGACGGTAATAATCCCCTGCGTGATGGAAAGACCGCGTGAATTATTTCACGCTTAGGTTCCCAGCCGTCGAGCAACGCCACCAGTTCACCCGCGGCTAATTGATCTTTTACCATCAACTGTGGAAGTTGAACGACCCCCACACCGGCAACTGCGGCTTCACATAGCGCCAGCATATCGGTGGTGATCATACGCGGCGTGAAATGCACCTCCGCCCGTGCGCCCTGCGGACCAAATAGCTCCCACCGATGTACATGTTTACCCGTCGCCAGACTCAGGCCCGGCCAGCGCGTCAGCTCCGCCGGAGAGTGTAGCGCCCCCATTTGCTCGATTAACTGCGGGCTGGCATACAAACGATGTCCCCTATCCGCCAGCACACGCATCACCAGGTCGCTATCCTCAAATGGTCTGGGCCTGACGCGAATCGCCACGTCCAGCCCCTCTCCAACAACGTCCACGCGGCGGTTAGTGGCCTCCAGTTGCACTGATACGTCAGGATAACGCGCCATAAAACGGGCAAGCATTGGCCCGATATGCACATGCAGCAACGTGACCGGGCACGTCAACTTCACCACGCCACGCGGTTCAACCTGTAACGCGGCTATCGCATCCTGTGCCGCCTGTGCTTCCACCAGCATCGCTTTACAGTGTTCGTAAAAGGTTTGCCCAACTTCCGTCACATTAAATTGCCGGGTGGTTCGCTGAATCAGCCGTACCCCCAACCTCTCTTCCAGTTGCGCTATACGTCGGCTCAGTTTTGATTTCGGTTCATCAAGCGCCCGACCCGCCGCCGCGAATCCCCCTTCCTCTACAACATGCACAAACCACGCAAAATCATTGAGATCTGGCTTTGTCATCTAATTGTCCTATTTATGAGACAGTGAGGACTATTTTAGCTACTACTCAGCTCGCTGTCATGAATATAAGCTTATTCACATCAAGATAACGCCACAGAGGAGACACATATGAAACAAGTAACAGGCGTCTATACCGCACCTCGCCCGCACTGGGTTGGCGATGGATTTCCGGTTCGCTCGATGTTTTCTTACCAGTCTCATGCTGAGCAACTAAGTCCGTTCCTGCTGCTGGATTACGCCGGTCCACATACGTTTACACCGGGTAACGAAAAACGCGGCGTAGGCGAGCACCCTCACCGTGGTTTTGAGACGGTGACCATCGTTTACAGCGGCGAAGTTGAACACCGTGATTCAACCGGTCGCGGCGGCATTATCGGCCCCGGCGACGTGCAGTGGATGACTGCGGGAGCAGGAATATTACACGAAGAGTTTCATTCACCTGAATTTACCCGTCAGGGTGGCGAACTGGAAATGGTACAGCTGTGGGTCAATCTGCCAGCAAAGGACAAAATGACCGTTCCGGGTTACCAGGGCATCAGCAGTGATGTGATCCCCACTGTCGCCCTGCCTGATGAAGCAGGAAGCGTTCGGGTGATTGCGGGCAGCTATCAGGATACAAAAGGCCCGGCACATACCTTCTCGCCGCTGAATGTCTGGGATATGCGTTTGCAACGTAATCATCAGCTCACGTTGTCCCAGCCGGAAGGATGGAGCACTGCGCTGGTGGTATTGAAAGGGAATATCACCGTAAACGGCACTACGTCTGCCAGCGAAGCGCAACTGGTGGTGCTGAGCCAGCAAGGGAAAACGCTACATATTGAAGCCTCCAGCGACGCCAGCGTGCTGCTGCTTTCTGGAGAACCGTTGAACGAGCCGATTGTAGGTTACGGTCCGTTTGTCATGAACACGAAACAAGAAATCGCTGAAGCCGTACGCGATTTTAACTCCGGCCGCTTTGGCCAAATCTGAATCGAAGGAGAAGAATATGTCCAGTCCTGCAAACTTTAATGGTTCACGTCCGGTCATCGATGTGAATGATTCAGTCATGCTGCTTATTGATCATCAGAGCGGGCTGTTCCAGACCGTCGGCGACATGCCAATGCCAGAACTGCGTGCGCGTGCCGCCGCGCTGGCAAAAATGGCAACCCTGGCGAAGATGCCGGTGATTACCACGGCATCCGTACCGCAGGGACCTAACGGCCCGCTGATCCCTGAGATCCACGCCAATGCGCCGCATGCCCAATACGTGGCACGTAAAGGCGAAATCAACGCCTGGGATAACGAAGACTTCGTGAAAGCGGTCAAAGCAACGGGTCGTAAAACGCTGATTATCGCCGGTACAATTACCAGCGTGTGCATGGCTTTCCCGGCCATCAGCGCGGTTGCGGAAGGCTACAAGGTTTTCGCTGTGATCGACGCTTCCGGTACTTACAGCAAAATGGCGCAGGAAATCACCCTGGCTCGCGTTGTTCAGGCTGGTGTTGTGCCGATGGATACCGCCGCCGTCGCTTCTGAAATTCAGGGCACATGGAACCGTGAAGACGCCGCCGAATGGGCTGAAGTGTATACCAAAGTCTTCCCGGCTTATCAGTTGCTGATCGAAAGCTACAGCAAAGCCCAGGAAGTCGTGACCAACGGCGAAAAACTGGACTCTCAGCGCTAATCCTATCCTCCGCGCCTGCCTGGGCGGAGGAATATGTATAATGCGTAACCAAACGAGAGTTAACACGTAAATTCTGCTTGACCGTTTTAGCGCAACTCCCTATAGTAGCGCCCCGTTGCCCCCCAAGCGGTCAGGCAGCAATACAATATGGTGAGGTGTCCGAGTGGCTGAAGGAGCACGCCTGGAAAGTGTGTATACGGCAACGTATCCGGGGTTCGAATCCCCGCCTCACCGCCATATTTTAAGAAGAGCTCGTACGCAAGTACGGGCTTTTTTTTCGCATGTTGCGCACCAGTGGGGGGATAAATCCCCCACTGTATGATGAATGCTTTCCGATATGTTCGGAGTGCTTTTATTGCGTACTTAGCTTATTTTAATATCATCCCAATCGATATCTTCCTCTTCTTGATCATTACTTATTACAACATCACGAGGAACATCTTTTTTGATAACGGCATAGACAGTAGCCGTAACAAATATATTAACCAGCAATGCCATAATACCGGCCATTGGATGTGACATTGTAGGAATCATCAAAACACCACCAAAAGGCACTGTTGCATCTGCGCCATAAACCATAGTGATTGCACCACCACAAGCACCGCCGATTGCAGCAGCAGCAATACCACGAACGATATCATTCATAACTATGGGTATAGATCCTTCAACAATATTCACGACCCCCATAGGAACTGCCGATTTTAACATTTCGATTTCTTCGTTATTATAAATATTTTTGCGAAGAAGTTTGGCAATAAAGAATGCAAGCCCAAAACCGATAGGTGTTGCCGTGTTAACTAACTGCAGGGCTGTAATTGGCTCATTTATACCCTGCGCCTGGAGTGTTAAGACAAATGCAAAACACGTTTTATTGATTGGACCACCAAAGTCAACGATACACAACGCCCCTATAACAGCACCTAATAGTAAATTAGATGAAGTTCCCATACTTCTCAGGAACGATGTCAGAGCGTCTGTAAAAATACCAATAGGCGTACCGATGATATAAACCATAATCAGGGCACTGAGAACGGATGCAAAAAATGGCACAATCAATGTGGGCATTAAACCCCGAGCCCAATCAGGCACCTTCATATTTTTAATGATAGCAAGAGCAATATACCCGGAAATGTAGCCGCCGATCATGCCACCAATGAAACCCGCACCAATGGCATTAGCGGCCAGACCTACAACAAAACCTGGGGCAATACCGGGCTTACCCGCGATAGAACCGGAAATCCCGATAGCAATAACAACGGGTAATAGTCCGAGCGCCTTGGCCCCCATGGTAGCGAAGGCCTGCCACAGATCAAATTGACCCGGTACTAAAGTATCCTGAACCGTCCCTCCAAGCCCCATACCAATTGCAATAATAAATCCAGCACCACAAACAATGGGAATCAAAAATGAGATGGCAGTCAGCAGATGCCCCTTAGGGTTTGCTGCTTTCCATAATTCTTTTATATTCATAAATTACGCCCTTTAATTTATATAGGATACGCATAGGTAAAAGTTATGAATTTACTAATTCACTGAGTTTTTCAATAAGCTTATTGGGAGATTTAACTGCCATTTCAGTTGGCACTCTGACTACTTTCTTTCCCGCGAACCTTTCTTCACCAGAAACCTTAACGTCGGCGGCTAACAGGACAATGTCGGCTTGTGCGATCTCATCAGCGGTTAAGGCATTCTCGATACCTATAGTGCCTTGTGTTTCAATCTTGACATTATGCCCTGCTTTTTTCGCAGCTATTTCAATTTTCTTTTGTGCAATATATGTATGTGCAATACCTACAGTACAAGCTGTAACGCCAACAATATTCATAACTATTCTCCAGAATTTAATTATTTGCTACGCTATGGCAGAGGTGTTGATTAAATTAAGCGTTGATGCCTTCATCTTCAGGGATCAAAAGTTCGATGATTTTCTGAGGATCATTTTCTTTCAGCAATTTTTCTATTATCTCTTCATCTGCTAATGAGCCAGAGACTTGTGATAGTAATCGGATATGAGTTGCATTTTGATCCACCAGACAAACAGCAAATAAAATAATGCAACGAACATCACTACCATCCATTGTTTCCCAAGGTATGTGATGTTGGGTTCGTCCAATAGCCAATGCCGTACGGGCTACTCCTGAGGATTTCCCATGTGGGATCGCAATATGATTTTCGAACCCAGTGGAGCCTTGTTCCTCGCGTAGCCAGACATCTTTTAGAAAATCATTTTTACTGATGACAACCCCATCAAGTACTAATAATTCAGTTAATTCTTCAATTGCTTCTTCTTTTGTTTTAGCCATCATATTTAGCTTAATGTTTTTTGCATTAAGCACATCCGAAATATTCATAACTCACCTTCATTAATATAATAGGGTTACAGCGCCCTCAACCGAATAAATCAAGAGCGAGAGCAAAGAGACAGATCGGTTAAATAGACTATTTACCCTGAGTAATGGCTTAATACGGTTGAGTGCGCTGTAATTTTAGGCAGCGACTTCGCGCTGGTAGATATCGACCATTTTATCCCAGGCATCACTGACATTATCCGCCAGGGAGAACAGGCCCGAGGTTCCCACGATAAAAACATCAACGCCGGACCGGGAGATCACATTAAAGGTTTTCTCGTTGCAAGATCCGTCAATCTCAGTCAAGTAGTGGTAGCCTTGCGTTTCGCGCATCGCAATCAGTTCTTTGATTTTGTTGAGTGATTCCGGAATAAACTTCTGCCCTGCGTAGCCGGGGTCAACCGACATCACAGTCACTTTATCCAGCAGATGCGCGTACTCTTTAATAGCATCCGCTGGAGTTGCCGGATTCAACACCACGCCGCAGCGGCGGCCAGCATCTTTGATCTGGTTCAGCAGACGGAAGATTTTGTTATTCGCTGTTTCCGGATGGAAACTGATAATATCGGCTCCGGCCTCAATACACATTGGAATTATATCTTCCGGGTGATTCACCATCAGATGCACATCAATTGGCACATCGGTGATTTTCTTCAGATTTTCGATAAAGAAGGGTGACAGCGTAATATTTTTCACATAACTACCATCCATGATATCGACATGATAGAAATCAGCCCGACCATTCATTGCCGTAATTTGTTCTCTGAACTGCGTTAAATCCATACACATTAACGACGGCGAAAATTTAGCTGCCATATTTTACCTCCATAATAATCAATTAGTTAAACAATGAAATGGCATGCCCAAGTATGATGCCAACAACGCCGAAGTCCGCATCACCAAAGGTGGTGGATGCAAAACCAAGGTCGCCCATTAGAGGCAGTAAGATTGCAGGCAAAAACGAAATCAGCAGACCGTGAGCAAAAGCACCCACTACCGCGCCTCGGCGACCACCGCAGATGTTGCCGTAGACGCCCGCCGTCGCGCCGCAGAAGAAGTGCGGCACCAAACCCGGAACAATGACGCTCAAACCAAACAGAGGGCACAGGAACATGCTCACCAGACCGGCGGCAAAACTTGAAAGAAAACCGACGATTACGGCATTCGGGGCGAACGGAAAGACGGTTGGGCAGTCGAGCGCAGGTTTGGCGTCTTTCACCAGCTTGTCGGCGATACCTTTAAAGGCTGGAACAATTTCGGCAATAATCATGCGTACACCCGCAAGGATGATCCACACGCCTGCCGCAAAGGTCAGCGACTGGATAACGGCGAAGATGATAAAGTTCTGACCACCACTGACGCTGCTCTCAACAAATTCCTTACCTGCAACCAGCACCAGAATTACAAACAGGATCATCATCGTCAGAGAGATAGCAACCGAGGAGTCCCGCAGGAAGTTCAGTGATTTCGGCACCTGCATTTCTTCAATCGACGGGCTACCTTTACCAACCGCTTTTCCCACCAGCGCCGACAGCAGATAGCCAGTTGAACCAAAATGACCTAGTGCCAGATCATCAGTACCGGTTATTTTGCGGGTAAACGGCTGCAGAATGGCCGGAGAGACCACCATCATGATGCCGAGGATCACCGCCCCTACCAGTATCACCCAAAATGGTGACAAGCCGCCGACGGAGAGAATGACAGCCAGCATCGCCGCCATATACAGTGTGTGGTGCCCCGTCAGAAAAATGTATTTCAGCGGCGTAATACGGGCAAGAACAATGTTAAACAACATCCCCAGCACCATGATCATTGCCGTCGCGGTACCGTAGTTTTTCTGCGCCAACGCCGCCATGGCGTCAGTATTTGGCACAACTCCCTGAATATGGAATGAGTACTCAAACAACTGGCTAAACGTTGTTAACGTAGTGGCAACAATCGCCGCACCGGATGTTAGTATCACAAAACCCATTATAGTTTTAAGAGTTCCGGAAATAACCTCGGAGACTGCTTTTTTCTGCAATAATAAACCGATCATGGAAAACAGACCGACCAGTATTGCTGGTGTACCCAATACATCATGAATAATAAACTGCAGCATAGAATGACTCCGTAGGGCCGCAAAAAATCAGTCAGAGATTCTCATAAAGAATTTCTTTAATTTTATTGTTATCCAGTAGATTAGTTAATCCAAATACCTTTGCAGCATGACTGGATAGATGTTCAGCAATATCTTTGGCGCTGAGAATAATATCAGCAACTTCGCTTTTTGCCGACGTCAGATCAGTATGAGAAACAACTGCCTCTTTATTTATCTCTTTAATAATTTTTTTCACGTTCATTTCAACGATAAAACTGCTGCCTAAACCGTTACCACACACAATCAGAATTTTTTTCATCTTTACCTCACTATCCGTTGATAACGGCTTGAATTTTTTCCATTGAGGATGCTTTCAGCAATGCTGAGAGTCTCTCATCATTGCTAAAAATATCCGCAAGGGCGGTGATCATATTAATGTGCTCATTTCCCGAAATCGCACACAACATAATCACCACATAAATAGGATCATTGTCTTGCGAGTCAGATGAAATACCTTGTTTAATATGCAAAAGCGATAAGCCGTTTTTAATTCCCCCCTGTTCCGGACGAGCATGAGGCATCGCCAGACCAGGCGCTAAAACATAATAAGGACCGAGTTCCTGATGGCTATTAAAAATGGCTTGAATATAAGCCTGAGTAATCGCTTCTTTCTCCAATAAAGGTTGTGCCGCTAACGTAATGGCTTGTTTCCAGTCACAGACTGAATCCACAATCTGGATATTCTCCGGTGGTAACCAGGTCGTGATCATAAATACTCCGATAGCGTTGAAAGTGAGCCTACTATAGAGGAATGCCTTCACGTCTTACCGTGATCTCTCTCGCAAAGTTAGCGCTAACACGACAATAATGTTAAATTTATTGTTACCGCTAACTTTATTAACCATACTTATCATTACTTTGCAGTTGGGCAATGCGCAAAACGCTAAACATCATTTACAATGGCTGCCCAGACAGGCGAAAGGAGGATATCAGTGCAGACGTTAGAAGCAGACGATAGCGCGAGAGAGAAACGAAGGAAAAACACCGGTAAAATTACGCTCGCCGAAGTAGCAAAACTGGTCGGAGTTAGCACGATGACGGTGTCACGCGCGTTACGCATGCCTGAAAAAGTGAACCCTGAACTGCGCACCCGGATTGAAGCGGCGGTTAACGAACTGGGCTATGTGCCAAACCTGCAGGCCCGCAGCCTCGCCTCTGCTGACTCCAGTCTGGTAATGGGCGTGGTGCCTTCTTTTTCCTCCCCTGGATTTCTTGCCGTCTCCGAAACGCTGCAGACGGTGATCGCGACCCAGGGCTACAGCATGATGTTTATCGAGTCCGGCCAGGGTGGGCAAAGCGAAGAAAAAGCCTTTGCACAAATACTCGCCTACAACCCGGCGGCGATTGTTCAGTTTAATATTGATAACATCAGCAGTTGTTCGCAGATGATAAGTAATACCGGCGTACCGGTGGTTGAGATTGGTGCTATCAATCGCGATGCTAGCTGGGTCAGCATCGGCGTTGACTACGCTGCGGCCATTAAAAAGCTGGTCACTTCCCTTGCGCAGAGCGGATATAAAAATATCGGCCTGCTCTGCACTGCCTCCAATAATATTATGTTTCGCCAGGTGCTGAGCGGCTGGAACAGCGCCATGCTCTCGGTTAACCACTCCCCGCATCGCGTGGTGACTTCTCACCTACCAGCAGGCATAACGACCGGTTTAAATCTGCTGGGAGATATTCGTATCACCTGGCCAGAGCTGGATGCGTTGATTTGTACATCTGATGAAATCGCCTGCGGATGCATTATGGCCTGCCACGGTGCGGGGCAAAAAGTACCCAACTCCCTGGCAATAGCTAGCTTGAGTGGCGGTACTCTAGCCGCCGTTTGCTCACCGTCTCTGACTGCCGTCGAGTTCCCATGGAGTGAAACAGGAACTCTCGCAGGAAAAACGTTGCTTGATCTTCTGGCTGGTAAATCGACAGATAAAGCCATTGAATTACCATCAACGTTACAAGTTCGCGCGAGCACCAGAAAAATGTAATGCGGTAATGTATTTATTGATTTGTCATCCTGCCTACAGTCTCGCATATCTCCGTAGGCCTGATAAGCGAAGCGCCATCAGGCAAGTCAGTTATTGTCGGCTGAGCAGCGTTAACACTTCATAATGCGCGGTGTGTGGGAACATATCGAAAAGCTGGACGCGTTCAATGCGATACCCTGGCAACTCACGAATATCCTTCGCCATGGTTTGCGCATTACAGCTGGAATAAACGATAAAACGCGGAGCCATGCGGGAGAGAAAATCGCATAGCGGCTTTCCAATCCCGCGACGCGGCGGATTCACCAGCACCAGGTCCGGTACTTCGCCCTGAGCGGTAGCAAACTGAGTTGAATCCAGCGCCTGAAAATGCAGATTCTGCAACCCAAGCTCCTGCGCTGACTGCTTCGCGCAGGTAATCGCCTCTGGCGCGATTTCAATACCCGTCAGTTTCATCTGCGGCGTAGCGCAATGCAGACCAAAACCCCCGACGCCGCAAAACAGATCCCACATGTGATTAACCGGAAGCTGGCGCACCCAGTCGCGCGCCGTGGCATATAATTGTCCCGCCACCACCGGGTTAGTCTGGAAGAAGCTCTGCGGGCGGATCCACAACGGCACATCGTTAAAGCGTTCCGCCAGCGCCTGTTGTTCGGTCAGGAAGATTTCTGTCTCCCCTTCCATGATCGCCATATGCACCGGTTGAATATTGGCAGTGATCACTTTTAACTGTGGGAGTTGTGCCTGCAACCAGGGGAGCGCCGCGCGCAGCTGTGCTAATTTTGCTTCAGAACGCAGGACAAAACGCAGCATCATACCGCCGTCAAACCGACTTTCCGTTAACAACAGATACTTCAGTTCCCCGCGTTTGCGCGCTACGTTATAGGGCGTCAGCCCCGCCCGAGCGATAAACGGCTTAAGCGCGGAAAATACGGGCGCAAAAGACTGAGGATAGAGCGGACAGTCGCACAAATCCTCAGGCGTACCGTCACGATGCAGCATCCCCAACAGCGGTTTTTCCACGCTGCCGCTAACTACCATTTTGGCTTTATTACGAAACGCGCTTTCCGGACCACTGACCGGCGCGCACCATTCTCCGACCGGATACTCGGCCAACAGATTCTGCAGATCGACTGTTTTTTCGAAGAGTTGATCGGCGACAGGCTGTGTTATCCACTGACAGGAGCGGCAGCGTTCGGCGTCATATAGTGCGCACTGCATACAAAGACCTACAAATTAACCGGGGGCCAAGATTATACACGTTATTGCAAACGGAAGAACCGCCTGCTGGACGCAGGAACAAACAGCAGCAGCAATACCAGCATATCCGGCAGTTTTTGCATTACCAGAGTATGCAGGATTTCGCGTCTGGACTCCCCCGCAATACTGAACAGTTCCGGATATCCGTAACCCAGCGAAGCCGCCCACAGATAGACGCTGGCAATAATCTGGGTCAACAGATAGATCCAGCGTGCCCAGTTTCGGCCTTTTACCAGCGAGAATGCGCAGAAAATTTCGATAAACAGCAGCACCAGACTGCCCAGAAACACCAGCGTCAAATTCCAGGTCTGCACACTGCGATGAATAAACTCACTGGTTCCACGAAACCCAAGCGTATTAAAAATCATCAACAGATCGAGACAGCGGATCATGATAATAGCCAGCGCCGCCACCTGCACCAAAGCAGGGACGTTTAAGCGAGCATGTGATGTGGATGATTTCTTAAAAAATCCCAACGCGTCGTCTTCCATGAAAACGGCGCAGCCACCACAGCTGCACCGTATAGACAAGTTGGCAGATTTTAGTTTTTTCAGCCGCGTCTTGCACGTTGGATATCGCGGATCCGTTGTTTTTCTGTTCGCGCCATCAGATACCAGGCGATAAATCCGATAATTCCTACCACACCAAGGATCAGCGTCGCCAGCGCGTTGATCTCCGGGTTCACCCCCATACGTACGCTGGAGAACACCAGCATCGGTAACGTTGTGGCGCCAGGACCAGAGACAAAGCTGGCAATGACCAAATCATCGAGTGACAGTGTGAAGGCTAATAGCCAACCGGAAATCACCGCCGGCATAATCATCGGCAGCGTGATGACGAAAAAGACCTTCAGCGGCGTGGCGCCAAGATCCATCGCCGCCTCCTCAATGGAGTGATCCAGTTCGCGCAAACGCGAGGAAATCACCACCGCCACATACGCCGTACAGAAGGTGACGTGCGCAAGCCAGATGGTCAACATGCCGCGATCCGCCGGCCAGCCGATGGCGTGAGCCAAAGCTACAAACAGCAGCAGCAGCGACAAACCGGTAATGACATCCGGCATGACCAGCGGCGCGGTGATCATAAAAGCGAAACCATTCGAACCACGAAAACGACCAAAGCGCACCATTACCACGGCGGCGATGGTGCCGAGGATTGCCGCCATCGTCGCAGCACCCGCGGCAATCGTTAAACTCATGCCGACGGCGCTTATCATCGCGCTATCGTGAAAAAGCTCGCCATACCAACGTGTTGACCACCCCGCCCAGACCGTCACCAGCTTGGAGCTGTTAAACGAATAGATAACCAACATCAGCATCGGCGCGTACAGGAAGGTAAAGCCCACTACCAGGATAAAAATACGCCACGGCGAGCGAACGACCGGTAAGTTATTCATCCGTGTTCCCCCACGCTTTTTTGCTGATATTTATGGAACCACATGATTGGCACAATCAGTAACAGCAGCATAATAATGGCGACAGCAGAAGCCACCGGCCAGTCGCGGTTATTGAAAAACTCCTGCCAAAGCACACGGCCAATCATGATGCTATCCGGCCCCCCCAGCAGTTCCGGGATCACAAACTCCCCGACAGCCGGAATAAACACCAGCATTGACCCGGCGATAATCCCGCCCTTGGTCAACGGCACAATCACGCTAAAGAAGGTCTTCAGCGGTCGGGCACCTAAATCCAGCGCCGCTTCGACCAGCGAGTAATCAATACGCGTCAGCGCGGTATAGATCGGCAGCACCATAAAGGGCAAATAGGCGTAAACAATCCCGATATAGACCGCCAGATTGGTGTGCAAAATCGTCAACGGTTGGTCGATGACGCCCAGCCACATCAGAAAGTTGTTCAGCACGCCGTTGTTTTTCAGGATCCCCATCCAGGCATACACGCGAATTAAAAACGAGGTCCAGGACGGTAGAATCACCAGCAACAGCAGAATATTACGCGTTGAGGGTTTACTGTGCGCGACGGCCCATGCCAGCGGGTATCCCAGCAGCAGGCAACAGATTGTCGAAATCCCCGCCACCTGTAACGATTGCAGATAGGCATCGAAATAGAGCGGATCGTCCGTCAGTTGCAGGAAGTTGGCTAAGTTGAGCGTGATGGATAACTGATCGTCAGCCCATGAAACAAGGTCGGTATAGGGTGGAATAGCGCGCGCCATTTCAGCCAAACTGATTTTGAAGACAATCAGAAAAGGCAGCAAAAACAGGAGCAGCAGCCACACATACGGCAACGCGATCACCATCTTGCGCCCGTGCTTCATTTGCAGCCGTGACATAAACAGCGTGAATCGCCCTGCTTTATCCACGCGTGCTGGAGGTTCAAGTGTACTCATCTTCGCTCCTTAAACCGTCAACACCACACAGCTGTCCGCATCCCAACACAAACGAACTTCGTCACCCCAGGTTGGTAACCCTTTACGATAACGATGTTCATTTTGTAGCTGAGCGCTAAGCATCTGGCCGCTTTTCAAACGTACGTGGTACACCGACAAATCACCCAGATAGGCAATGTGCACCACTTCGCCTACCGCGAAGTTATAACCCTCTGGCGGGGGGGCTTCGCAGAGCATGATTTTTTCCGGGCGCAGCGCAACATACACCGGGACGTTATCGACAACAGATGCATCGGCGTCCACTTTCAGCGGATGCACCAGTCCTGGAGACTCAATCACCAGACCATCTTCCTGGCGTTCTTTTAGCAGTCCCTCAAAAACGTTTACCGAACCGATAAACTCTGCGCTGTAACGCGTGGTCGGATGTTCATAGATCTCTTCCGGCTCGCCAATCTGGACAAATTTGCCTCGGTTCATGATCGCAATACGGCCTGCCATCGTCATGGCTTCTTCCTGGTCATGCGTCACCATCACGCAGGTCACACCGACGCGTTCCAGGATATCCACCACTTCCAGTTGCATGCGATCACGGAGTTTTTTATCCAGCGCCCCCATTGGTTCATCCAACAACAGCAGCTTCGGGCGTTTTGCCAGGCTGCGCGCCAATGCCACGCGCTGACGCTGACCGCCAGAAAGCTGATGCGGCTTACGCTTGGCGAACTCCTGCATATGCACGAGTCCCAGCATCTCATTCACCCGACTGGCGATTTCAGCCTTCGGCAGTTTGTCCTGCTTGAGGCCAAAGGCAATGTTCTGCTCAACAGTCATGTGCGGAAACAAAGCATAGGACTGAAACATCATATTAATCGGACGCAGATAAGGCGGGACATGCGCTAAATCGACACCATCAAGCATGATTTGCCCGGTAGTCGGCAGTTCAAATCCCGCCAGCATACGCAGCAGGGTCGATTTGCCACAGCCGGACGCGCCGAGCAGAGCAAATATTTCACCTTTGTAGATAGTAAGATTGACGTCATCAACGGCGTGCTGACCGTCAAATGACTTGGTCAGATTGCGAATTTCAAGCAGCGGGGTCAGCGCCTTGCGGATTTTCGCTTGTGGGCGTGGGGTTGCATCATTCACTCAGGTGCTCTCCGGCATAAAACAAAGAAACGGTGCAAATAACGCACCATAACGGTGCGTATTGCCGGGTTATATGTGTCCGGGCTCAACGCTGCCCGGCAGGCACAAATCCTGCCGGGTCATGTCCCAAACATCGGTTTATTTCCCGCTTTTTACCTTTGTCCATGCGCGGGTACGTACACGATCGATCTTCGGATCCTGTACTTTCAGTGTGAACAGCTTAGCTCGCACATCCGCAGGCGGGTAAATGCCCGGGTTGTCACGAACTTCAGGGCTGACCAGAGCCGTCGCTTCTTTGTTGGCATTGGCATAAAACACATGGTCGGAAATATGCGCAATCACATCAGGGCGCAGCAGGTAGTTGAGGAACTGATAGGCTTCGTCTTTGTTTTTCGCATCGGCAGGCATCGCGAATACGTCAAAGAACGCCATTGCACCTTCTTTAGGAATTGAGAAGGAGATATTGACGCCATTTTTCGCTTCTTTCGCACGGTTTGCCGCCTGCCATACGTCCCCTGCCCAGCCAATCGCAACGCAGGTATCACCGTTTGCCAGGTCGTTAATATATTGCGAGGAGTGGAAGTAGCGAATATTTGGACGCAGCTTCAACAGCAGGTCGGTTGCCGGTCCGGTGTAATCATCCGCTTTGGTACTGTTTGGATCTTTACCCAAATAGTTCAGCACCGTGGCAAACACCTCTTCGGGCGCATCGAGGAAAGAGACGCCGCAGCTTTTGAGTTTTTCCAGATTTTCTGGCTTAAGGATTAAATCCCAGCTATTAACTGGCGCATCCGGTCCCAGCACCGCTTTGACTTTATCCACGTTATAGCCAATGCCGGTCGTTGCCCACATATACGGCATCGCAAACTTGTTGTCCGGATCGTGTTTACCCACCAGCTTCAGCAGTTCAGGATCAAGATTTTTCCAGCCCGGCAATTTGCTCTTATCCAGCGGCTGGAATACGCCCGCAGTCAGTTGACGCTCAAGGAAGCTGGCGGAAGGAACGACAAGGTCAAAGCCGGTACTGCCAGCCATGAGCTTACCTTCCAGTACTTCATTGGAATCAAATACGTCATAGATAACTTTAATTCCGGTCTCTTTTTCAAAATTAGCCACCGTATCCGGGGCAATATAATCAGACCAGTTATAAATATGCAGCGTTTTTTGTTCAGCAGCGAGCGTGCCGGCAGAGACGGCCATCAGAGCACCCGCAACCAGGCCTGATAACCATTTTTTATTTAAGGCGGTCATAATCTCTTTCCTTCTGAAAGTTCGTTAACAAACGAACAAAAATGTCACACTCTAATGATATGCAAGAAACGTGCATATTCTTTCATGCGGCACCGATGAAAAGAGGGACCTCTCCTCACGCCGCTATTGCTCGCTGGCATCCGCCCAGGCATTCAACATACATCGTGGCCACAGGACTGATCACAAGGCTGTTTAAATGATGACGTTGGTAAGCTTCGCAAGAATAACTTTAGCCAGGAATTGTGGATATAGCCCAGATTAAAAAACGCCTTTTATCAATTTTTTATGCAGGAATTGTCTATGACGTAAAGCGGAAGGCGCTGAATCGAGGTGAATAATTCTTTAATGAAAGGTTAAATGCAGAATAAAAACGGGCAATACGCAACCGCTATGGCAGCGACTGCGCAATATATGTCCAGATTCAGGAAGAATTAATGGAGGAAATGAATTTCAGCGGTGCTGTTTTGCGCATCTTCTTCAGCATTAAATAACAACTGATGCGCACCAGCTTCAAGGATCACCATCGATATCTGCTCTTCGCTCTGGCGAATAAAATATTCGAACTGCTCAAACGTCACGCCCGGCGTAACGGATAAAGACTGGCAAACCACCAGTTTTGGCAGATTATCATCCTGCATATCCAGAAACGCTTTCACCGTCAGTGAACTGGCATTTATCGCGGACAGATCGGCGGCCAGCGGCAGCAGCGCAGAAGGTCTGACTTCCGCCATCGCGGAAAACAGAATGACGTTATCGACCAAATCAACTTTTGCATCAAAGATGCCGTCAAAATTCTGCATGTGCGGCAAATGCAGCGCCTGACAGGTATCGCATTCAAAAAAACTCATGCCCAGGTCGTCGAGCCATTGACGCAACGTATCCAGAGTGGGAACGACCAGTGATGTCATAATAATGTGCGACCTCTATTGATGAAAAAAATACCGGCACAGCTTACGCAAAAAGAGCGTGTCATACCACGATCGCAATCGATATTGCGCTTAGCCGCCGATTTTAAGGCAAAATTCAGGCGTAGCGTGACGTTCGATCCACTGGATCATCTTGCCAGCTATGTCTATCCCGGTGGTTTTCTCCACGCCTTCCAGCCCCGGGGACGCGTTGACCTCCATGACCAGTGGCCCTCGATCAGCGCGCAGAATATCAACGCCTGCCACATCCAGGCCCATAGTTCGGGCGGCTTTGAGCGCAATTTCTCTTTCGCGCGGCGTGATACTCGCAATAGTCGCCACACCACCGCGATGGAGATTAGAACGAAAATCACCCTCTTTAGCCCGGCGTTCAATGGCGGCCACTACTTCGTCGCCCACAACGAAACAGCGGATATCGCGGCCCTTCGCTTCTTTGATATATTCCTGAACCAGGATATGGGCATTCAGCCCACGAAAGGCATCTACCACGCTTTCTGCAGCCTGCCGCGTTTCCGCCAGCACCACGCCAATACCCTGGGTACCTTCAACCAGTTTCACCACTAACGGCGCACCGCCAACCATGTCAATCATGTCGCTGGTATCGTCCGGAGAGTGAGCAATTCCGGTGATGGGTAAATCAATTCCCTGACGCGCAAGCAGCTGTAGCGAACGCAGCTTATCGCGCGCTCGCGTAATCGCTACCGATTCATTCAACGGATAGCTACCCAGCATCTCAAACTGGCGCAGCGCCGCCGTCCCATAAAAGGTAATCGCGGAACCAATCCGCGGGATCACTGCGTCGAAATGGGGAAGCTGACGGCCCTTGTAATGAATAGAGGATGCCGCCGGGCTGATGTTCATATAGCAAGAAAGGGGATCGATAACTTCAACCAGGTGACCGCGCTGCATCGCCGCTTCACGCAGGCGTTTACAAGAATAGAGCGTTCCGTCCCGGGACAAAATGGCAATTTTCACCCTGCACCTCTCTGAATGACCTGGTAAAAGCTGGCGTATCATACACTGGGTTAAAATCTTTAGCGCGTGGCCCACCCCTGTTTATGCAAATATTCCAGGATAAAGGGGCGACTTTCTTTAATGATGGTACGGCGAATATGATCGCTCCAGGTGTCGCGACGAGTATTGCTGCCTCGGGTCAGATAGTACTGCGCGAGCTGCTCATCATATTGCGCCAAAGCATCGCTATTGAGTGGCTGGTATTGGTTTTCGTGCACCACAATCGATGCTGGTAGTCGCGGCTTGATATCCGGGTTATCCGCAGGCCAGCCGAGGCACAATCCAAAGAGCGGAAGAACATGTTGCGGAAGCTTCAGCAGTTCGGTGACCGGCTCAATATTGTTACGCAGACCGCCAATAAACACACCGCCAAGTCCCAGCGACTCTGCCGCCGTCAACGCATTTTGCGCCATCATCGCAGTATCGACCACGCCCAGCAGCAGCTGTTCCGCCAGCCCAAGTTGCGCATCAGGGCATATCTGCAAATGACGATTAAAATCAGCGCAAAACACCCAGAACTCAGCGGCCTGTGCCACATGCTTTTGGCCGCCAGATAAGGTAGCCAGCGATTCGCGCAGAGATTTATCCGTTATGCGAACGATCGTCGTGCACTGAAGAAAACTGGAGCTGGACGTTCCCTGAGCGGCGGCAATAATCGCCTCACGCTGTGCATCCGAAATGGCATCATCGGTAAAATGGCGAATGGAACGGTGGCTGCGGAGTAAATCAATGGTTGGTGTCATCTCTTTTGTCTCTGTCTGAATCAGTTGAATCACCGGGTGCGCGTGACATTAGTTGCGGTGCCAAAAGTTGAGCAATACGCCACATCAACGCCACCGCAGCAGGGAGCATCAGCAGTACGCCCAGAAATATCATCACCACGCAGGCTAACGGGCTGTTAAGCGGTGCGGGCAAGGTGAGGTAATCGTTAAGCGATAGTAGCGCCAGCGATAACAAAACCATCCCAATTATTTCCAGCATCAATACGCTTTTGGGTAATACACCAATTGTGCGCATACGCGGCCTCCCGGCGAAATGGCTTTCATTATAAAACGTTCCGGCTTGCCGTGTTTAACAGATATAGCTTGAGGATATCAAAGCAACAGGCTGAACCTGCTTTCCATCCGTCACAAATCGCGGCATCATAACCAGTATTGCCATCCGGCCTGATAAGTTCGAGGAGAAAGAGATGTTTGCCGTTATTTTTGGTCGCCCAGGGTGCCCGTATTGCGTGCGCGCAAAAGAATTAGCAGAAAAATTAAGCAATGAGCATGACGATTTTAACTTCCGCTACATTGATATCCATGCTGAAGGAATTACCAAAGCAGATCTGGAAAAGACGGTAGGTAAGCCAGTTGAAACCGTTCCGCAGATTTTTGTCGATCAAAAACACATCGGCGGCTGCACGGATTTTGAAGCTTGGGCAAAAGAGAACATGAATCTGTTCGCCTGATAGCTGTTTCTACGCCCTCACCTTGAGGGCGTCATCAGTTCTTTTTCCGCCGTTGATGCTGATTGAATAAGCTACTGATAAATAAAAAACATAATGCGCCAAGCGCGCACCAAAACACCGCACTAAACAACCACGCCAGCTCTTGCCACAATGAACGCGTCGGCATAAAAACGAACCGCATCAGTAACAGGCAGCACGGCGCCGCCAACATTGCACCAAGAAGGGGTTTGAGCACTTCCCGACGATGGGAAAAAAAGCTTGCTGCAGCACCCGGTAAGATAAAAAACAACAATCCGACCTCAGGATGCCCTGCCGCTCTGAATGCCCCTTTCATGTTCAGCGTTAATGAAAGACACACCACAATAAAAAGCACAAAGCAGCAGACCGCACTCGCCCAACTTTGCTTATGTTTCAATCGTTCCTCCTGACACATTCTCTATCGAACACTCTTTTCGCCCGCAGGCGTCCAGTCAGATAAAGTAACTCGGCATTCCATGCCAAAAACACACCCACACGATTCTTATAGCCGTTGATACGTAATGAGATTAAACTAGCCGCATATATTGTTATGCTGCATTATTCGGGGCTGTGTACGATGCTATCGCCCCTTAATTTCTGGCAAAAACATTAGCGTAAATTGCCATTTCTTTCAATAGCTTACTAGTAAACAAGAAGTTAGTCTCCGTGAATATAAACGTCGCAGATTTGTTAAATGGGAATTACATCCTGTTATTATTTGTGGTCCTGGCACTGGGCCTGTGTCTGGGCAAATTACGTCTGGGTTCAGTCCAACTCGGTAATTCCATTGGCGTTTTAGTGGTCTCCCTATTATTAGGTCAGCAGCACTTTAGTATTAACACCGATGCATTAAATCTCGGCTTTATGCTGTTTATTTTTTGCGTCGGCGTCGAAGCCGGCCCCAACTTTTTTTCGATTTTTTTTCGCGATGGGAAAAATTATCTAATGCTTGCCCTGGTGATGGTCGGTAGCGCAATGCTGATCGCCCTGGGGCTGGGTAAGCTATTTGGCTGGGACATCGGCCTGACGGCGGGTATGCTGGCTGGCTCGATGACCTCAACTCCGGTGCTGGTCGGCGCAGGTGACACCTTGCGCCATTCAGGAATGTCAGGGACACAACTTTCAAGCGCTCTCGATAACCTGAGCCTGGGTTACGCCCTCACCTATTTGATTGGTCTGGTCAGTCTGATTGTTGGTGCGCGCTATTTGCCGAAACTTCAGCATCAGGACCTGCAAACCAGCGCCCAACAAATCGCACGTGAACGGGGTCTGGACACAGACGCCAATCGTAAAGTGTACCTCCCGGTGATTCGCGCCTATCGTGTTGGCCCTGAGCTGGTGGCATGGGCCGATGGCAAAAATCTGCGCGAACTGGGTATTTATCGCCAGACCGGCTGTTACATTGAACGCATCCGTCGCAACGGCATTCTGGCCAACCCGGATGGTGACGCGGTATTGCAAATGGGCGATGAGATAGCCCTGGTGGGTTATCCGGATGCCCATGCTCGCCTCGATCCCAGCTTCCGTAACGGTAAAGAGGTGTTCGATCGCGATCTGCTCGATATGCGCATCGTCACTGAAGAAATTGTGGTGAAAAACCACAATGCCGTTGGTCGTCGCCTGGCCCAGTTGAAACTGACCGACCACGGTTGTTTCCTCAACCGCGTGATCCGCAGCCAGATTGAAATGCCTATTGATGACAACGTCGTGCTCAATAAAGGCGACGTATTGCAGGTCAGCGGTGATGCTCGTCGCGTGAAAACCATTGCCGATCGTATCGGCTTCATTTCAATTCACAGTCAGGTGACCGATCTGCTGGCCTTCTGCGCCTTCTTTATCATCGGTCTGATGATCGGGATGATCACCTTCCAGTTCAGTAATTTCAGCTTCGGCATCGGGAATGCCGCTGGACTGCTGTTCGCCGGGATCATGCTGGGCTTCCTGCGAGCCAACCACCCTACGTTTGGCTACATCCCACAGGGTGCGCTGAATATGGTGAAAGAGTTTGGTCTGATGGTATTCATGGCAGGCGTCGGTTTAAGCGCAGGCAGTGGCATTGGTAATGGCCTGGGTGCCGTCGGTGGTCAAATGTTGATTGCTGGTCTGGTGGTCAGCCTGGTGCCGGTTGTCATCTGTTTCTTGTTTGGTGCTTACGTATTACGCATGAACCGTGCCCTGCTGTTTGGCGCCATGATGGGCGCACGTACCTGTGCTCCGGCAATGGAAATCATCAGCGACACCGCACGCAGCAACATCCCTGCGTTAGGCTATGCCGGGACCTACGCGATTGCCAACGTTCTGCTGACATTAGCGGGGACACTCATTGTCATTGTCTGGCCTGGCCTTGGTTAGCGCTGAAATTTACCCTTAAACGAAAAATTTTTGCAGGTAAGCAGAACTTTTCTTCAAGGCGTCAGTCATAACTATTGCCACTGCTTTTCTTTGATGTCCCCAATTTGTGGAGCCCATCAACCCCGCCGTTTTGGTTCAAGGTTGATGGGTTTTTTGTTGCCTGAAATTCAAAATCTTTAAAATCATATTTGTAGATCTATTGTGATTTACTCAGTGGAGCGCTCATTCCATGCATCATGGGCTAAAAGATTGCCGTCTTTGTACAGATGCGTAATTTTTTCGTAGTTCAGCGCAACATCTTCCATGTGGCCTGTTCCAGGGCATCCCCGAGTGTCGTGCATTAAAGGACTCACTGAAACTACTTTCACATTTTCGAGTGTGATCCGGTAATACTCTACCTCTTGCCCTGCATCGTTGATGTGGTAGAAACGAAATTCAGCAGATCTGAGAGTCTGACCAGTAGCCGCGGCTTTGAACAGGTACGGACTTGAGCTGTCGAGCTCCTTAGTAAACTGAAATGGCGAATGTTGACGTGTTCCCGTTACCTTACCTGTCATTGGATCTGTAGGTAGCATTATGTTGTGATGTAGTCCCCTTAGTTCCACGCTACCCTCACGGTCTCGAACATCGCACGATCCACGGATAATCGAACCGCCATCATCAGTCAAAAATAAGTGAACAGGTACAGCCATTTTAAAGCTCCTTGCTTATGCTCAGTTATATAACCAGCGTCCTGCTTTTGCTGATTCAATCAACATGCCTATAGTGAAATCAGGTACAGGTACAGGTGGTGATTTTTTAAATGGATTCAGTGAGAATGATTCAGCAGGATAGTATGTTTCAACCTTGAAGTTGCCCCGCTCAACATTGAACATTTCAAAAAAATCATTCATCAGATCTTCGACTTCCACCTCGTCAATATCCAGATCAGTATCGAGGTCAGTTTTAGGTGTTAGCACCACTTTCTTTATGTTGAGTAAATACGTTCCTGCGTAGGGTCGTATCAGCTCATAAATTTTTTGCTCGATATTATTTACCATAACTTATCACTGCCCCTTGCTATAACGTTATAGTCGCGGATAGTACGGTAGGTAATTTGAGACACGTCAGCTGCCAGAATAATCATGCCAACCAAGGGGATTGAGCGACCAACAAATGATCCAATGTTGTGGACCATAACACGGCGAGCTGTCCACGGAGTGTAGCCGCCAAGCCAGGTCGGTAATGATATACCAAAAGGGAATTTTGACTTTTTAAACACTGCGCGTGCTGCTTTGGAGGCGTATGAAGTACCTTTAGTCGCACCAATCGGCTTTGCCCTTGTCCAAAGATTATTGCGACCTGATACCAGGGCAACGATAGCCCCGAAATCTGCAACACCAATCCCGAACTGGCTGGCGGTATTCTCACAGAAAATCATAAACAAAAGCTCAGCAGCCGTCAGATTGGACTTCCCTGCATAGAAATATGTCCCGTTGAGTTCCTCTACAGTGTCCATTGATGTCCTTATTTATCGTTGATTGTTACCGCGTTATAGCCTGATTTTATGAAAATAATTTGATGTTGTGTGCCTGATCTCCTTGAGCGGACTTACGTCCTGTTTGACCTCCACACTACAACGCTTTATGCGTTATTGATTATTTTTTAATAGCTTTGATCTTGGCCTCGGATGCATGATACGCAGTTACCGGGGCCACATCATTTTCAGACACCTGTAAAACAGCCATTCCGAAGTATTTCTGTTTTCCGAGCTTAATGGCCTGAAATGAGTTCAGGATGACCCTTTGCTGATTACCCCCCTTGTTTAGCGCCACTTCGCTACGCGTACAGAACGACGCGGAGAGCACCTCGGCGACCAGCTACCAGTTCAATCCGTCGCCAGCTCGGGATGACAGAACGTGCTGCAGGTGATAGGGATAAAAGGTTAGCTACTCTGCCAAGCGGCGACAAATTTGCAGCATGCCGGTTATGGCACATACTTTAAAACGGTGCTTTTTCGGGGATGGAGGTTAGTCATGTTGCTTACTGGCAAAGTCGCAGTAATTTTTGGTGGCAGCGGGGCTATTGGTAGTGCGGTTGCGCAGGCCATGGCGCGCGAAGGTGCTCATGTATACCTGGGCGCGCGTAGCCAGGAAAAGCTGGATTGGACGGCCAGTCGCCTTCGAACGGCAGGCGGTACCGTCGATACCTTTATCACAGATGTACTCGACGAACACGACGCATCAAAACAAATTACTCAACTTGCGCTGCAAACCGGTGGAATAGATGTGGTGGTTAACGCGACCGGCTTTATGCACGAACAGGGCAAGCGCATTGACGCATTATCCCTCTCTGAGTTTATGAGCGGAATTACCCCTTTCCTCTCGGCGCAGTTCAATATCGCAAAAGCCGTAACGCCGCACATGGGCGGCAATCGTGCGGGCGTCATTCTCAGCGTTGTTGCCCCCGCGGCTCCGATGGCGATGCCTGGTCACCTGGGTCATATTGTCGGTTGTGCAGGAACAGAGGCTTTTATTAAAGCGCTCGCCAGCGAGGTGGGACCGGCAAATATCCGGGTCGTCGGCGTGCGCTCGCATGCGATTGTGGATGCTGTTGCAGCTGGCTCCTATACCGGAGAAATTTTCTCCGCTAAAGCACAGTCAATGGGTTTAACCATCGATCAATGGTTAGGGGGTGCAGCGCAAAGTACCATGCTCGCGCGCCTGCCTACGCTTGCACAAATCGCTGAGGTCATAACCTTTCTCGCTTCAGACCATGCCAGCGCCATGACCGCGACGGTGGTGAATATTACCGGGGGCGCTACGCACAGCTGACTGTCGCGGGCCCCCCTGCAATACGCTCCACCATCAGCAAGATATCTTCTCGCTGCAGCGGTTTTTTGTCCGTGACAAAATGCAGCGTCATTCCTTCAATAAACGCATCCAGCGCCCGTGCCGTAACTGGGTCAAACCACTGCTCTAACGTTTGTTGGCTGCGTAGCATCCAGTTCTGCATCACCGTTTTCAACGCTGGTTTACGGCTGGCGAAAGCATACAGCTGATACATGAGCTCCATATTATCAGGCGTTGTGACCTGAGAGCCGTAAATCATATCGGTAATGGCATGGCAAGCCTGCGACGCATCCTTAACGTCGGCAAAAAAGTCCTGATACTGCAGCATCATCCTGTCAGTAAAACGGCCAAATGCCTCCATCAAAAGCTCATCGATTCCCGAAAAGTAATAGGTCATAGAACCCAGTGGCACCTCGGCAATCATAGCGATTTTACGGTGTGTAACCCCATGAATACCATGGGCTATTACTGCATCCAGAGTCGCCTGAACTATTTTTTCCCGCCGCTGCGGATCGTTTGCACGTCGCACTGCATTTCCTCTTCTTGCATTTGTGTACAAATGTACACAGTCTTGCTAATGTTGTCTCCTTCCCTCTTTTCTTTGGCTCGAATTCATGACTGGCATCTCATCACGCAAAGCCTTAAGACGTCGCACCTGGGCGCTGTTCACGTTCTTCTTTTTACCAGGATTATTAATGGCCTCCTGGGCAACGCGTACCCCTGCCATCAGAGATATTCTCTCCATCTCTACCGCCGAAATGGGCGCGGTGTTGTTTGGACTCTCTATTGGTTCGATGAGTGGCATACTTTGTTCGGCCTGGCTAGTGAAACGATTTGGCACGCGTAAGGTGATCCGCACCACCATGTCTTGCGCAGTCCTCGGAATGGCGATCCTCAGCCTGGCGCTATGGTTACACTCCGCCTGGCTTTTCGCGTTTGGTCTGGGTGTTTTTGGCGCCAGCTTTGGCGCGGCGGAAGTCGCCATCAACGTCGAAGGTGCGGCGGTTGAGCGCGAAATGAACAAAACCGTGCTGCCGATGATGCATGGTTTTTACAGTCTGGGAACGCTGGCAGGGGCTGGGGTTGGAATGATGCTTACCGCCTTCAGCGTCCCGGCTACCGCGCATATTCTGCTGGCTGCGATGGTTGCTATCACACCTATTTTCATCGCCATCAAAGCTATTCCTGACGGCACGGGCAAAAATGCCGCTGACGGTTCTCACTCCGGTGAAAAAGGACTGCCTTTTTATCGTGATATCCAGCTATTGCTGATCGGCGTTGTAGTGCTGGCGATGGCATTTGCTGAAGGTTCCGCCAACGACTGGCTCCCACTGTTAATGGTGGACGGACATGGATTTAGCCCGACATCAGGCTCGCTGATTTATGCCGGTTTTACGCTGGGTATGACCGTTGGACGATTTACCGGCGGCTGGTTCATCGACCGTTACAGCCGCGTTGCGGTGGTGCGTGCCAGTGCGCTGATGGGCGCTCTCGGGATTAGCCTGATTATTTTTGTCGACAGCTCTTGGGTGGCGGGTGTGTCCGTTATTTTGTGGGGACTCGGAGCTTCACTCGGCTTCCCGCTGACCATTTCAGCCGCCAGCGACACCGGCCCCGACGCACCAACCCGCGTCAGTGTTGTCGCGACCACCGGCTATCTGGCGTTCCTGGTTGGCCCCCCGCTGCTGGGCTATCTGGGTGAACACTATGGCCTGCGCAGCGCTATGCTGGTGGTGCTGGCGCTGGTGCTTGTCGCCGCCGTCGTCGCGAAAGCGGTAGCGAAACCGGATCTCAAAAATACCACGGTGATGGAGAACAGCTAATGAGTATCAAACTAATTGCGGTCGACATGGACGGCACATTTTTAAGCGACCAAAAAACCTATAACCGTGAGCGCTTTATGGCGCAATACCGCCAGATGAAAGAACAAGGGATCCGCTTTGTGGTCGCCAGCGGCAACCAATATTATCAGTTGATTTCCTTTTTCCCCGAGCTGGCCAATGAAATCTCATTTGTCGCCGAAAACGGCGGTTGGGTGGTCAGTGAAGGAGAAGATGTCTTTAACGGCGAACTGGCTAAAGACGATTTCCATGCCATCGTAGAGCATCTGCTGACCCGCGCCGATATCGACATTATTGCCTGTGGTAAAAACAGCGCCTATACATTGAAACAGTACAGTGATGAGCATAAGAACGTTTCCGCCATGTATTATCATCGTATTGAATTTGTAGATAATTTTGACAATCTTAACGACGTTTTCTTCAAGTTCGGGCTGAATATTTCCGATGACCGAATCCCGCAGGTGCAGGCCGATCTCCACGAGGCGATTGGCGATATTATGGTACCGGTGCATACCGGCTACGGCAGCATCGACTTAATAATTCCTGGCGTGCATAAGGCTAACGGTTTGCGGCTGCTGCAACAACGCTGGAATATTAACGACGATGAGGTTGTTGTGTTTGGTGATGGCGGAAATGATATTGAGATGCTGCGTCAGGCCGGATTTAGCTATGCGATGGCGAACGCCCATGAACCTGTTATCCAGGCGGCAAAATACCGCGCGGGGTCGAACAACGAAGAGGGTGTGCTGGATATTATCGACCGCGTGTTAAAGAATGAAGCACCGTTTACGCATTAACCTCTCAGCACAGACGGCAACAAAATGATGGCATGATCTATTCATAATCCGCCTCAAATTAACCCGCTGGATTATTACTTCCAGTGAATATTTCAGACGAGCGGATTATGAAGAAAAGTGTACTGATGGCGACATTGTTGCTGGGCTTTGCGGGGACAACATTTGCACAAAGCGTTACCGTTGATGTCCCCAGCGGTTATAAAGTGGTGGTAGTACCCTCTTCCGTCAGCGTGCCGCAGGCGGTCAGCGTAACGACCGCACCACAAACAGTATATGTTGCTCCAGCGCCTGCCCCGGCACCGGTTTATCGCGCGCATCCTTATGCGCGACATGTGGCAAGCGTCGGTGAAGGGATGGTTATCGAACATCAGATTGACGACCACCACTAAGTTTTTGCCAGGCCCGGGCAACCGGGCCTTAACCTTCCCGGGAATTCCCTACCCGTTTATCTTTCAGGAAGATAACCATCAGAATCAGCCACAGTACGCCGCTTGCCAGATTGAACAGACTGAACAAGCCGTTCCCTCCCAGCAGATACGCGTGTTTACTCAGCTCAATACCGACGGTAAAAATCAGCATCTGCAACATACCCATTGCAGCAGAAACGGTACCTTTACTCATTTCGCTGGCAAACAGCGTCAGGCGCACCAGCCCCGCATTCGCCACGCCAATGCCAAACGCATAGATACTTAAACCTGCCGTCATCCATAGATATGCATGAGATGACACCACCGTAGCCGCAGCGGCAATAATCAGGCCAACGGCGATTGGCCAGCCGCCCATGATAATTAGCGAACGCACGGTTTTTCGCGAAGTCAGACGCGCCAGCACCAGGTTACCGGCAATCAACGCGCCAAAAATCGGCACCTGCAACAGACCATATTCGTAGCTGCTGAGATGTTCACCGCTGATGATAATAATCGGGGACTGCGCAATCCATGCCAGTAACGGCAGGCTGACAAAACCCAACGCCAGCGCGCCTGCAACAAAGCGCACATTCCTCAGCACCAGCTTATAATCCTTGCCCAGCTCTTTAATGGATAGCTTTTCACCAAGCCGGGTCGCCGTTTCCGGCATCGCGCGCTGCAGACCAAAAAAGGAAATGGCCGCCAGAGCAGCAAACAGGATGAACATCCCTTCCCACGGCAGAACATGTACCCAGGCTGCGCCTACCAACGGCCCCAGTAGTGGCGCAATCAGCGCCACGTTTGCCATCAGCGCGGTAATTTTTATGCAGACTGCTTCTTCGAAGGATTCCTGAATGGCGGCGTAACCCACCGCACCAATAAAGCACAGGCTTATCCCCTGCAAAAAACGCAGGAAAGTAAATTGCTCAATATTCTGTGCGAGCAGGGTCGCAAGGCAGGTAACGATGAACCAGATCACACCAGTTAACATTACCGGACGACGACCAATACGATCCGACAGCGGTCCTAACAACCACTGCAAAAACATGCCGCCTGCCAGATAGGCGGTCATGGACGTAGGTACCCAATCTAATCCGGCGTTATATTGCGCCACCACCGCCAACATTCCGGGCTGGATCATATCGTTGCCGATATAAGTGGAGAATTCGTAAAGCACCAGACAAAGCGGGAAAAGTAATGCCTGACGCCCCAAACGGACGCCTGAAGATAAACGGTTCTGCATGCAATCTCTTAACTATAGAAAAATCGCGCAAAGTGTAATAAATGCGCCGTACTGGTGATAGTGAATTATGTGATTTGAAAGCAAAATGCGCACATTTTTACACTCATTTGCTCAAGAACATTCTGCTTTAAGGTTAATTTAAGTTGAGACCGCTATCATGCTCAATAAGCCTCATAAATTGTCTTAAAAATCGTCATTTAACAGGCAAATAAGACAAGACCGCTTTTTATCCCGTGAAAGCAATTTTATGCTCTCCCCCTTATGGGCCTTTTTAACGATTACACTGAGTCTGGACGTTATGCTGGAAAATCTGAACAATTCGCTTTTTTACTTGATCAATGCAACACCCGACTCTGCGCAATGGGCAATTTCGCTCGCCATTTTCATTGCCAAAGATCTGATCAGCATTGTGCCGCTGTTAGCCGTTGTGCTCTGGCTTTGGGGACCTCGTGGTCAGGTTACGCTCCAGCGCCAGTTGGTCATCAAAATGGCCATTGCGTTGGTAATCGGTCTGACGATTTCCTGGCTGATGGGGCATCTTTTCCCCCACGATCGCCCGTTCGTTAACCACATCGGCTATAACTTCCTGCACCATGCGGCAGATGACTCTTTCCCGAGTGACCACGGTACGGTTATCTTTACCTTTGCTCTGGCCTTCCTGTTCTGGCATCGCCTGTGGACGGGGGCTCTGCTGATGGCCGTTGCCGTGGCGATTGCGTGGTCACGAGTCTACCTTGGCGTACACTGGCCGCTGGATATGCTGGGCGGATTACTGGCTGGATTGATCGGCTGTCTGAGCGCCCAGATGATCTGGCAGCGCTTTGGCACCCCCCTGTACCTCGGCTTGCAGACTTGCTATCGCACCTGCTTCGCCCTCCCCATCCGTAAAGGTTGGGTACGTGACTAACCCACGGTAAAAAGAGTAGTATTAAGCGCGAAACTGAGTACTTATTCTATTCTCCAGGGGAACTATGGAAACTCGACGCGACGAGCGTATTGGTCAATTACTGCAGGCGCTGAAACGCAGCGATAAATTACACCTCAAAGAAGCCGCGGCGTTGCTGGGCGTATCTGAGATGACCATTCGTCGCGACCTGAATAATCATGATGCTCCCGTCGTGCTGCTCGGGGGCTATATTGTTCTGGAACCTCGCAGCGCTAACCATTATTTAATCAGCGATCAAAAATCCCGTCTGGTTGATGAAAAGCGTCGCGCCGCCCAGCAGGCGGCGAGTCTCGTGCAGGCGCATCAGACCATCTTTTTCGATTGCGGTACTACCACGCCGTGGATCATTGAAGCGATCGACAATGAATTGCCCTTCACCGCAATCTGCTACTCGTTGAATACGTTTCTGGTGCTGCAGGAAAAACCGCAGTGCCGCGTCATTCTGTGTGGTGGTGAATTCCATGCCAGTAACGCGATTTTTAAACCGCTCGATTTCCAGGAAACGCTGAACAATCTCTGTCCGGATATCGCCTTTTATTCTGCGGCAGGTGTTCATATCGAAAAAGGCGCAACCTGTTTTAATCTGGAAGAACTGCCGGTGAAGCACTGGGCAATGTCGATGGCGCAGCATCACGTTTTGGTGGTCGATCACAGCAAGTTTGGCAAGGTGCGACCTGCGAGGATGGGGGAATTAAAACGCTTTGATACCATCATCAGTGATAACCGTCCTGACGATGCGTTTGTTGAGTACGCTAAAGCGCAACGTATCACGCTGAAGTACTAACAGATACTGCCGGACGGCGATTGCGCCATCCGGCAACAGATAAGATTAAGAGAACCAACCACCAAACCACTGGTGGAATTTCATCATCACAAAGTCCCACATGCGGCTAAAGAAACCACCCTCTTCCACATCTTCCATCACCATCAACGGACGCTGCTCAATGGATTTTCCGTTCAACTGGAAGTCGATAGTGCCCACAACCTGACCTTTCTTCAACGGCGCGGTTAGCTGTGGTTCAGTCAGGGTAAAGCTGGCCTTCAGATTTTTGAGCTGACCACGCGGGATAGTCACCGAACCCGCTTCTCCAGCGCCCAAATTCACTTCACTCTTATCGCCAAACCAGACGCGCTGGGTCACGAAAGTGGCATCTGGTTTAATCGGCGTAACGGTTTCAAAGAAGCGGAAGCCCCAGGTCAGTAGCTTTTCTGACTCATTAAAACGAATGCGGTCGGTTTTCGCCCCCAGCACCACGGAGATCAGGCGCATATCGCCCTGGGTCGCGGAGGCCACCAGGTTGTATCCCGCCCCGGCAGTGGTCCCGGTTTTCATACCATCCACGTTCAGGTTGGTACTCCACAGCAGACGGTTGCGGTTCGGCTGGCGGATTTTATTGAAGGTAAATTCTTTCTCTTTGTGGATAGCATACTCTTCCGGCACATCGTGAATTAACGCCTTCCCGAGCAGCGCCATATCACGTGCGGTACTAAACTGTCCTGCCGCATCCAGGCCGTGTACCGTCTGGAAAGTCGTGTTGGTCAGCCCCAGTTTTTTCGCATAGCCGTTCATCAGACCAATAAAGGATTCCTGGCTGCCGGCAACGTAATCAGCGAGTGCGATACAGGCATCGTTACCTGACTGAATGATAACGCCTTTATTCAGATCGGACACCGCAACCTGATCGCCGGGCTTGAGGAACATGACCGAGGAACCGCGCAGGGCCGGATTACCGGTCGCCCAGGCGTCTTTGCCCACGGTGACCATGTCGTTGAGGTTAATTTTTCCGGCCTTCAGCGCCTGCCCAACCACATAGCTGGTCATGATTTTGGTCAGACTGGCAGGGTCCAGTTTCTCATCAGCATTACCTTCCGCCAGCACCTTGCCGCTGGCGTAATCCATCAGAATCCACGCGCGCGCGTCCACGCTCGGCGGGGCCGTCGGTTGCTCCGCCGCCTGTACGGTCGGCGCCAAAAGGATTAAGAGTGCAGAACCTGCAGCAAAGCTGCGAAGTGAAGAGAAGTATTGCGTCATAAATGCCACCCGAGTATCCATTCCAAAAAACCACGTCATACCACACCGTGTTTACACAAAACCGGCCAAGCGACCTCGGCCAACCCATGCAGAAAAGGTCTGATGGATGACGTGTAAAATAAGTGCGGTGAGTAATAACGCACTAACGAGCTTAAAGAAACCGTAAGTTGGTAAAGTTTTTAAAGTTTATGCAATAACGCCGCGCTGCGCTGCTCCTGGCACGATTTTTTTAGACTTTGTTGCGTAAATATTAGGTTTACCTCACCATGTGAGCTAGTCAGATGGCATCTGCAGCCATAAAGCTGCTCAATTAATTTGCGGGGTTACTATGATTACACTGTGGGGTCGCAATAACTCGACCAACGTAAAAAAAGTATTGTGGACGCTCGAGGAACTGGAACTGCCGTATAACCAAATTCTGGCGGGCGGGCAGCATGGCGGTAACCGCGATGCCGACTATCTGGCACTGAACCCGAACGGACTGGTCCCGCTACTACGCGATGATGAAACGGACGTTGTTCTGTGGGAATCCAATACCATTGTCCGCTATCTGGCCGCTCAGTACGGACAAAAACGTTTGTGGATTGACGCCCCGGCCGCGCGCGCTGTCGGTGAAAAATGGATGGACTGGGCAAATCAGACGCTAAGCCCAGCGCATCGGGTTATCTTATTTGGTCTGGTCAGAACACCTGCCGATCAGCGCGATATGGCGGCCATTGAGGCAAGTAAGCAAGTTTGCGATAACCTGTTTGCCATTCTGGATAACGCGCTGACAGACCAGCCATGGTTCTCCGGGGCTGAATTTGGCACGGCGGATATCGCTGTTGCGCCGTTCATCTATAACCTGTTCAACGTTGGCCTGAGCTGGACCCCGCGCCCGCATCTGGAACGCTGGTATCAACAACTGATCGAGCGCCCGGCGTTTCAAAAAATCGTGATGATCCCGGTCAGCTAACCAAATCAGGGACTCACTTTCAGTAATTCCCCGTCGGACTCGTCGGTTAACACGTACAAATAACCGTCTGGTCCGACGCGCACATCACGGATCCGCTGCCCCCTGTCCTGCAACAGACGACCATCCTCAGTAACCGTATTCCCTTTAACGCTCAGCACGATCACTTCTTTATCTTTCAACGCGCCGATGAACAACTTCTGCCGCCACTGTGGGAAGGTATCGCTATTGTAAAAAGCCATTCCGCTGACCGCCGGCGACTTTTCCCAGTAAAAGATGGGTTGTTCCGTGCCAGCAACAATTTGACCTTTTGCTTCGGGAATTTTCAAACCACTGTAGTTAACCCCCCAGGTCGCGATAGGCCAGCCGTAGTTTTTCCCTTTCTCGGGGATATTGATTTCATCGCCTCCGCGTGGACCATGCTCATTGAGCCACAACACATCACTCCACGGATTCATCGCCATACCCTGCGGGTTACGGATGCCATACGACCAAATCTCTGCCCGCGCTCCCGCCTTGTTCACAAAAGGATTATCCGGCGGAATTTTGCCCTCGTCGGTCAGTCGGACTAATTTACCCTGCAATTTATCCAGATCCTGGGCGGTAGCGCGTTGATTATTCTCCCCCAGGCCAATAAACAGATAACCGTTACCATCAAACACCAGACGTCCACCAAAATGGTTTCCGGTGGAAAGCTTTGGCTGTTGGCGAAAAACGGTCTGAAATCCTTGCAGATGTTTGAGATCGTCACTCAATCGCCCGTAGCCTACTGCGGTGCCCGCTTTGCCTTCACGGTCGGCTTCAGCGAAGCTTAGCCACACCCGGCGGGATCGTTCAAAGTCCGGAGCTAACACCACATCAAGCAACCCGCCCTGACCATTCGCCCAGACTTTTGGTACGCCGGTCAGCGGGTCGGACAGCCCTTTATCAGGCTGCCAGAGTCGAAGTTGTCCACCTTTGAGCGTAATGAGCATACCGCGGTTATCGGGTAAAAAAGCCAGTGACCATGGGTGATCAAGTTTAGTTTGCAGCACTTCTACCTTTACCGCAGCGGCATAAGATGAAAGTAACGCGAATGAGACAGCACAGAGAAAGAGTCGACGCATAACACCTCCTGAATGGCTCTGCATAAAGCGTAGCCAGCAAGGGGAATTATCCCGCTACCTTTACATAATATTGACGAAAAGGGGGAGCGCCCTCCCCCTGATTCAGACGTGTTCCAGCGTTGGGTAAGATTGCAAACTCTGGATACTCAGCGTCAGCGTTGTCAGGCAGTTTTCCAGTTTCTCTGCGTTAACGGCGATGAATGTTGGACAATCGTGATGTCCACTCATAAGACAAACAGCAGCGGCGGCTAACGCCCCTTCAGCACGATGAAGGGCATTCCACTCTTCCTGATCAAGATGCATACCGTGAAGCTGTGATTGCTCGTGTAATTCACGATTCAGTGCAAAAAAAACATCACGCAGGCGATCGCTCTCGCTAACTGACATGTAGCCTTTCGCTTTTCTCAACTGCAGATAAGCGGCAAGTTCGATACGGGCGTTTATCAATTTGTTGAGAAGATCGGTTCTCAGTCTGTCAACAACCATACTTTGTTCCTCCTCTTTCCAACTATGGTGCAACTTAATAGTATGGTTGTTTTTTGAACAAATAGATGTCCTACATCAATAAAGCCCAATTGATTAACATAATTTACAATGTTACAACTTCATTCTGTACGCTTTCGAAGGCGCTCAGTGTCTGACTCGTCTGACATTTTTTGCTATACCTGATGTGGTTACTGCCATGGCGTTGATGATGAGGGGTCTATGTCGAAAGCAAATGATGCAGAAAAAATACGCACACTATCAAAAATAGATCTCAATCTGCTGACCATTTTCTGCTTGATCTATAGCGTGGGTAGCATCTCCAGAGTCGCTGACATGCTGAACATCTCGCCTTCCGCCGTCAGCCAGTCATTAAGAAAACTGCGCGAAATGATGGGGGATAATCTGTTTGTCCGTAGCGGTAATGCGCTTTTACCGACGGTCTATTCTGATGAGCTGTATGATAATACAATCCCAATTATCGATAAGCTGTCAACGCTGATGCCGCTTTCCACGCCTGCTGCAAAAAAAAGGTTAACGCTTTATACAGAATCTTTTATTTCCCCTATCGTTATTCCAGATGTCACCGCCAGAATAATCGAGACTGACGCCGATATCAGCCTCCTGCACCTTACCGCCGACCTGAATGAACAGAGTATTATTGAACTGCTGAATATGCGTCAGGCAGATGCCGTTTTTTCTACCTTTTCTGTAGAGTCAGCAAGTCTTTCATGCCAGAAAATATGCGATATGCGCCTGGTGCTGGCGGCCTCGCACAATAATTCTTTATATGGTAACACCATCAGCGAAGCGCAATTCAGAAACGCTAGCCTGGTCGGTTACAATACTAAGAATGAGAAAATCATTTATCATCGCAGTATTGTGGATAAAAAATTCAGAACAGGAGAACGCTGCCTGCTTACCTCATCGTTTACGGCGATTCTGACGATTGTGTCCAATACCCATTGTTTAGGGGTGATCCCGGAAAAGGTATATGAAACACACGCCCACCTGTATGGACTAAAAAAAATAAACACTCCGTTTCCCTTGCCACAATTTAGCGTGTTTGCCTCATCGCGCAAAGAAGGCAATACCCATAAGATCCTCGCCCCTATTCTGGCTAATTTGCAAACAGCCTCCCTGTTATGAAAACCAGGGAGGCTGAGCGTTAGGAATACTGGCTACACGCGAATTTTTGCTATTCGCCAGATATGGTCGGCATATTCCTGAACCGTTCTGTCCGACGAGAAATACCCCATGTTAGCAATATTGTGCAGGGTTTTTGTCGTCCATTCACGGGGATTACGATACAGCTCATCCACCGCATCCTGACAATCTACATAGCTGCGATAATCTGCCAACACCTGATAGTAGTCGCCGAAGTTAATCAATGAATCCAGCACGCCTCTATAACGCCCTGGCTCCTGCGGACTGAATACCCCCGTACCGATTTGCGTCAGCACCTGATGAAGTTCCTCATCCTTTTCAAAGATGTGTCTCGGGTCATAGCCATCACGTCGCAGAGTTTCAACCTGATTCGCCGTATTGCCAAAGATAAAGATGTTATCTTCCCCAACGTATTCGCGCATTTCGATATTCGCGCCGTCGAGCGTACCGATAGTCAGCGCACCATTCATACCGAATTTCATATTGCTGGTCCCGGAGGCTTCCGTCCCGGCCAGGGAAATTTGTTCTGACAGATCGGCTGCCGGAATAATTAGCTGAGCGAGACTGACGCTGTAATCCGGAATAAATACTACCTTCAGTTTGCCGCCAATTTGCGGATCGTTATTGACTAACTGCGCCACATCGTTAATCAAGCGAATAATTTGTTTTGCCATGTGATAAGAGGATGCTGCTTTCCCGGCAAAAATATTCACTCGCGGTACCCAGTTGGCATCCGGTGCGGCTTTAATCCGGTTATATCGTGTAATAACGTGGAGCACATTCATGAGTTGCCGCTTGTACTCGTGGATGCGTTTCACCTGCACATCAAACAGCGCATCAGGATTCACCACCACGCCATAGTGGGTGGCAATATGCTGCGCCAGTCGCTGCTTATTTTTACGTTTCGCACGATGCACAGCCTCATTCACCGACGGATAATCTATAAACTGCTTTAGCTCGCCCAACTGCATTAATTTAGCCCGCCAGCTGTCACCGATATTGTCGTCCAGCACTTTGGCAAGCGGTGGATTCGCCAGCGCCAGCCAACGACGCGCAGTCACACCATTGGTTACATTGGTGAAACGCAGGGGAAATATACGCGCGAAGTCTGCAAACAGTGATTCGGTCATCAGTTTTGAATGCAACGCCGATACGCCGTTTACCTTATGACTGACAACTACCGCCAGCCAGGCCATACGCACCACACGACCATTGGATTCTTCAATTAACGACACACGTTTCAGTAGATCGCCGTCATTACGATAACGTTCCTGTAAGGTCTTCAGAAAACGATCGTTAATCTCAAAAATAATCTGCAGATGGCGCGGTAAAATTCGACTTAGCATTTCTACCGGCCAGGTCTCCAGCGCCTCACTCATCAACGTATGGTTGGTATAAGAAAAAATCTGGCAGGTCACGTCAAACGCGTTATCCCAGCTAAACTGGTGATGATCAATCAATAAGCGCATCAACTCAGGGATCGCCAGTACCGGATGCGTATCATTAAGGTGAATCGCAATTTTATCGGCCAGATTGTCGTATGTTTTGTGCAACTGATGATGACGACTCAGAATATCCTGAATCGTTGCCGAGGCCAGGAAATAGGCCTGGCGTAAACGCAATTCACGCCCCGCATCGGTGGAATCATCCGGGTACAAAACCCGCGAGATTCGATCGAAGTGGTATTTGTTCTCCACTTCTGTAGCAAAGTCGGCCTGCTGATTCAGTTTTCCCGCATTAACTTCGTTATTCACCTGCACGTTCCACAAGCGCAACGTATTAGTCGTGTCCGTCGCATAACCTGGAATGATTTGATCATGCGCCACCGCCAGAATATCCTCGGTTTCAAGCCAGCGGGTTTTATTCCCCTCCTGTTGAACACGCCCACCAAAACGCACTTTATAATGCGTATTATGACGTTTGAACTCCCACGGATTACCGTACTCCAGCCAATAATCCAGCGACTCTTTTTGTACACCGTTAACGATAATTTGTTTAAACATACCGTAGTTATAACGAATACCGTATCCACATCCCGGTAACCCGAGCGTCGCCAGCGAATCAAGGAAACAGGCCGCCAGACGACCGAGACCACCATTACCTAACCCGGGATCGTTTTCTTCATCAATCAGTTCTTCGAGTTCAAGCCCCATTGCCTCCAGCGCGCTTCTGACTTCGTCATAAATACCTAAAGAGAGCAATGCATTGGATAGCGTACGACCAATTAAAAATTCCATCGACAGATAATATACCTGGCGCGCATCCTGAGAGAATTGCGCCCGATTAGAACGGTGCCAGCGCTCAACCATTCGATCGCGTACCGCATATAACGTTGCATTAAGCCACTCCCGTTTCGTGGCGATTGCGGGATCTTTGCCAATAGTAAATAAAAGTTTATTAGCAATATCATCTCTCAGTTTATCAACATCAGAGTCCGCCGTAGGCGGCAGTGGCGAAATATACATATTAACGTTACCTTTCAAATTTTGTAGGATGGGTAATAGACAGGTGAATTATTTAATTTCTGGGTTGCGAGCGTCAGCTTTTTGTCGAATAATTTCATGACTGGCGATGAACGTTAATTCTGTCATTAATACACGCCAACTTAAGCCTGTGGCAAGTGAGATATAATATAAACTCACACCATTAGCATAAAGCGTTTTCGCCATTTCAAGTTTCGACTTCAAAACAATATCTTTCAAATTAAACCTCATTAGTAACGCTCGACGAGATAAAATTTACGATAATGAGTGCCTATAGCCAAGAAGCGGCACTTAAAGCCGGAATTAGACTCACTAAACACCTTTCACTAACCGATCTACTCTTTATAGGTATCGCTCTTTATTCTCTCCGTCTTATGCTGATCAGATATAGATGTACCGTGAAGGCATCTGTATAATCCCCCGATTACGAGCAATGTACAGAATAAGAAAATGGCAAAAATTGGTTTTATATCACTAGGTTGTCCGAAAAACCTCGTCGATTCTGAGCGCATCCTGACCGAACTTCGTACCGAAGGCTATGATGTTGTGCCAAGCTACGACGACGCGGATATGGTTATCGTTAACACCTGCGGCTTTATCGACAGTGCGGTTCAGGAGTCCCTGGAAGCAATTGGCGAAGCGCTGAACGAGAACGGTAAGGTGATCGTCACCGGCTGTCTGGGCGCGAAAGTTGATCAGATCCGTGAAGTCCACCCGAAGGTGCTGGAAATCACCGGGCCGCATAGCTATGAACAGGTTCTGGAGCACGTTCACCACTATGTGCCAAAACCAAAACACAACCCGTTCCAGAGTCTGGTTCCTGAGCAGGGCGTCAAGCTGACTCCTCGCCATTACGCCTATCTGAAGATTTCTGAAGGTTGTAACCATCGCTGCACGTTCTGCATTATTCCATCCATGCGCGGCGATCTGGTGAGTCGTCCGATTGGCGACGTCCTCAGCGAAGCCAAGCGTCTGGTCGATGCAGGCGTGAAAGAGATTCTGGTAATCTCTCAGGATACCTCTGCGTACGGTGTAGATGTGAAGCATCGTACCGGTTTCCATAACGGCGAGCCGGTCAAAACCAGCATGGTTGATCTGTGCGAACAGTTATCAAAACTGGGGATCTGGACGCGCCTGCATTACGTCTACCCCTACCCGCACGTTGATGATGTGATCCCGCTGATGGCGGAAGGGAAAATCCTGCCGTATCTGGACATCCCGTTACAGCATGCCAGCCCGCGTATTCTTAAACTGATGAAGCGCCCAGGCTCCGTGGACAGACAGCTGGCGCGCATCAAGCAGTGGCGTGAAATCTGCCCTGAACTGACGCTGCGCTCCACTTTCATTGTTGGTTTCCCGGGTGAAACGGAAGAAGACTTCCAGATGTTGCTCGACTTCCTGAAGGAAGCGCGTCTGGATCGCGTGGGCTGCTTTAAATACAGCCCGGTAGAAGGCGCTGGCGCTAATGACCTGCCGGATCAAATCCCGGAAGAGGTAAAAGAAGAACGCTGGAACCGCTTTATGCAATTGCAACAGCAGATCTCTGCTGAACGTTTGCAGGAGAAAGTGGGCCGCGAGATTTTGGTTATCGTTGATGAAGTTGACGAAGAAGGCGCAATTGGTCGTAGCATGGCTGATGCTCCGGAAATCGACGGCGCGGTATACCTGAATGGTGAAACCAAGGTGAAACCTGGCGATATCATCCGCGTGAAAGTCGAAAACGCAGATGAATACGATCTGTGGGGCACCCGCGTTTAATTAAGCGCAACCCAACGTAGGCCGGATAAGCGTTACGTCTTATCCGGCCTGTGATTTATCCTTTTATCTTCGGGTCCAGTGCGTCGCGCAGGCCGTCTCCCAGTAAGTTAAACGCCAGCACCGTCAGGAATATCGCTACCGCCGGGAAAATCGCCACGTGCGGCGCGATCACCATATCAGCACGCGCTTCATTAAGCATTGCCCCCCACTCCGGCGTCGGCGGTTGTGCGCCTAATCCCAGAAATGACAGGCTCGCGGCAGAGATAATCGACGTACCAATTCGCATGGTAAAAAAGACCACGATCGATGAAACCGTACCCGGCAGGATATGATTAAAAATAATGGTCACATCGCTGGCACCAATACTGCGCGCAGACTCAATAAACGTCTGTTGCTTCAGCACCAGCGTATTCCCGCGCACCAGGCGCGCGAAGGCTGGAATGGAGAAAATGGCCACGGCAATGATCACGTTAGCAATACCGCTGCCCAGAACGGCGACCACGGCTATCGCCAGCAATATCCCCGGAAAGGCAAACAGCACATCGCAGATTCGCATAATCAGTCGATCCCACCAGCCTTCGTAGTATCCCGCCAGCAGACCCAGCACCGTGCCAATCGCCGCGCCAATAAACACGGCAAAGACCCCTGCCGCCAGCGAGATTTGCGCGCCAACCAGCACGCGGCTAAAGATATCCCGTCCCAGTGAGTCAACGCCAAACCAGTGCAGCATCGACGGCCCATCATTCAAACGGTCATAATCGAAGTAATTCTCGGCATCAAATGGTGTCAGCCAGCGGGCAAAAATCGCCACCATGATCAGGAGCAATACAAACAATCCAGCGAACATCGCCATATGCTGTCGACGGAAACGACGCCAGAATTCATGCCACGGTGTGCGTATCTGCTCTGGCTTAACAAGGGGCATCGCATTTAAAATCGCCTGTCGGCGCCAGTTAAAAAATCGCATCCTTACTTGTACCTGATAGCCGGATTAATGGCGGCGTAGAGCACATCCACCACTAAGTTAATGAGAATAAATTCCAGAGAAAACAACAGTACCTCGGCCTGAATCACCGGGTAGTCGCGCATTTCGACGGAGTCCACCAACAGCCGTCCAAGCCCTGGCCAGTTGAACACCTTCTCAACCACGATTGATCCACCAAGCAAAAAGCCAAACTGTAGTCCCATCATGGTGACCACCGGGATCATCGCATTACGCAGACCATGTTTTAACACCACCCAGGTTTCACTCACCCCTTTAGCCCGCGCGGTGCGCATATAATCTTCACTGAGCACATCCACGAACGAGGCGCGCGTAAATCGGGCTAACACCGCAGCCACCGCCGCGCCCAGCGTAATAGACGGGAGGATATAGTGCATCCAGGTGTCAGCGCCAACGGTGGGTAACCAACCGAGCTCAACGGAGAATATCTGCATCAGCAGCATGCCGAGCGCAAACGCCGGGAACGAGATCCCGGTGACCGCCAGCGTCATACTCAATCTGTCCGGCCAGCGATTGCGCCATACGGCAGCAATGATCCCCGCCGTCATACCAAACAATACCGCCCACGCCATACTGGCAATCGTCAGCCATAGTGATGGCATAAAACGACTGGCTATCTCTTCAGAAACCGGGCGACGAGAAACCATCGACGTGCCAAAATCGCCTTGCAACACGTTGGTCATGTAATGCCAGAACTGAACATGCAGCGGCTGATCCAGACCCAGCTGCTTGCGCACCAGTTCAATCACCTCGGCGTCAGCTTCCGGCCCGGCAATCAGCCGGGCCGGATCGCCGGGTAGCAGGTGAACAAATAAAAATACCAGCACTGCAACAATCAACAGAGTTGGAATCAACCCCAGCAGGCGCTTGAAAACATAGTTAAGCATCACGCTCCCTTCGCCGGCCCCTACGCTGCGGGGCCGAATGAATAGCTTATTTTAAATCCGCATCATCAAAGCTAAATCCGGTATCCGGCATGATCCAGAATCCGGTCAACCTGGTGCTGTGCGCCGAAATCAGTTTTTCCACTACCAGCGGGATCCACGGCGACTCTTTCCAGATAATATCCTGCGCATCCTTGTACAGCTTCGCTTTCTGCGCCGGATCGTTGGTTTGCAACGCTGCCGCTAAATCACTGTCCACCTGTTTGTTGCTGTAGAACGCCGTGTTAAACAGAGTCGGCGGCCAGTTTTGTGATGCAAACAGCGGCGACAACGCCCAGTCAGCTTCACCCGTAGAGGCGGACCAGCCGGTGTAGAACATCCGCACCCCGCTCTCTTTCTGCGCTTTCCCTTCAACTTCCGCCGCGCGCTGGCCGGCATCCATCGCTGTTACCTGGGCTTTAATACCCACCTGCGCCAGCTGCTGCTGGGTAAATTGCAGCACTTTCTGCGCGGTACTGTGGTTATGCGAAGACCATAGCGTGGTGGTAAAACCGTTCGGATAACCTGCTTCTTTCAGCAGTTCGCGCGCTTTCGCCGGGTCGTATGGCCATGGCGTATAGCTTTGCGCATAGGCTATCGACGGTGGGAGAACGCCGGTTGCCGGCGTCGCGTAACCGGCAAAAGCCACTTTCACCAGCGCCTGGCGGTTGATGGCATAATTCAGCGCTTCACGCACCTTCGGGTTGTCGAACGGTTTTTGCGTGACGTTCATGCTGATATAACGCTGCATAATAGACGGACTGGCCACCAGTTCCAGGTTTTTGTTCTTCTCCAGTAACGCCGCCTGCTCGTAAGGGATTGGGAAGGCAAACTGCGCTTCCCCGGTCTGTAACATGGCCGCACGCGTGTTGTTGTCGGTCACCGGACGCCAGGTAATTGTATCCAGCTTTGGCAGCCCCTGCTGCCAGTAACCTGCGAACTTCTTAACCTTCACAAAATCTGTCTGATTCCAGGTATCAAGCTGGTACGGCCCGGTCCCCACAGGGTGGAAACCGATCTCCTTACCGTATTTCTCCAGCGCGGTGGGAGAAATCATCGCCGTTGCCGGGTGCGCCAGAATATTGATAAATGCAGAGAACGGCTGTTTCAGGGTAATCTTCACCGTCGACGGATCGACGACTTCGGTTTTATCGATATTCTTATACAGGTTGTAGCGTTTCAGATGGTTTTCTGGGTTACTGGCCCGATCGAGGTTAGCTTTTACCGCATCGGCATTGAAGTCAGTACCATCCTGAAACTTCACACCCTGGCGCAGCTTGAGGGTATAGGTCAGCCCATCATCAGAAACCGTATAACTCTCCGCGAGCACATTTTTCAGTTTCATTTCTTTATCAAGACCAAACAGCCCCTGATAAAACGACTTCGCTACCGCCTGCGACAACGTGTCATTCGCGTCATAGGGGTCGAGCGTCGTGAAATTGGATCCCACCGCCACCACCACATCTTTGGCGGCCCAGCCAGGCGATGCGGCCAGTGCAGAGGCCACTCCCACAGCAACCAGCCATTTTCGAGCAACAATTTTTGTCATGTTATTCTCCTTAAACCCTGCCTGCCTGTTATAAACGCGAAAGCGCATTTTCTGGTTGCCCACGCGCAACATAATGCCCCGGACCAACTAACTGGAGCGAAACGGGGGAAATCTCTTCGCCACGTTTGCGAATATTGCTGGGGATATCGTCCGACAACAGCACGCGCTGGGGACGGTGATGCGATGGATCGGCGACCGGAACTGCCGCCATCAGCTTGCGAGTGTACGGATGTTGCGGATTTTCAAACACCGCCCGCCGGGTGCCTATCTCAACGATCTGTCCCAGATACATCACCGCCACACGGTGACTGATCCGTTCCACCACCGCCATATCGTGGGAAATAAACAGGTATGCGATACCCAATTCTCGCTGCAGGTCGAGCATCAAGTTGATGATTTGCCCACGAATTGAAACATCCAGCGCCGAGACAGATTCATCAGCAATAATCACTTTGGGATTGAGCGCCAATGCACGTGCAATACAGATACGCTGACGCTGACCGCCGGAAAACTCGTGCGGATAGCGCCAGGCATGCTCAGGCAGCAAGCCTACACGTTCCAACAACCATGCAACCCGTTTTGATCCCGCGTCACCCTGCAATAACCCATGTACCCGTAGCGGCTCCAGAATGGAATATCCCACGGTCTGACGCGGATCGAGGGAGGCATACGGATCCTGGAAGATAAACTGAATATCCCGACGCAGCGGCTGTAACTTGCTGGCAGCAAGGGTATCAATACGTTGTCCGTTGAAAATGATTTCCCCACGCTGAGACTCAACCAGGCGCAGCAGCGCCCGCCCGGTGGTGGATTTCCCGCAGCCCGACTCCCCCACCAGCGAGAGCGTTTCTCCCGGCCACAGGTCAAAGCTGACGTTTTCCACTGCATGCACCTCGCGAGTCACGCGATTTAGAATGCCGCTGCGCAGAGGAAAACGCGCCACCAAATTACGTACCCGCAGAATAGGCTCGCCTTCAACCACAGTGTCCTGCTCAGTCTGCGGTTCTACATGACTGGGATCCTGCAATGAAATAAGCGGGAAACGGCGCGGAAGCTCATGCCCGTTCATCGCCCCAAGCTGCGGCACGGCTGCCAACAGCGCTTTGGTATAGGGATGCTGGGGAGCGTGAAAAATCTGTTCAACGCTGCCGGTTTCTACCGCCTCGCCCTGATACATCACCAGTACGCGGTCGGCAATATCCGCCACAACCCCCATATCGTGGGTAATGAAGATCACGCCCATCGACATATCCTGCTGCAACACTTTTATCAGTTGCAGGATCTGCGCCTGAATGGTGACATCCAGCGCGGTCGTCGGCTCATCAGCAATTAAAACCGCAGGGCGACACGACAGTGCCATGGCGATCATCACCCGCTGGCGCATACCGCCGGAAAGCTGGTGTGGATAACGCGATAAAATCGCCTTCGCCTCGGGGATACGCACCTGATCGAGCATTCGCTTCGCTTCTACCATCGCCTCTTCGTGACTGGCCCCCTGATGCAAGCGGATTGACTCGGCAATTTGCTCGCCCACGGTAAACACCGGATTGAGCGATGTCATAGGCTCCTGGAAGATCATCGCGATGTCCGCACCGCGCACGTGACGCATTTGCGATGCGCTCTGTTCACCCAGCTCAATAACCTGCCGATTGCGGCGTCGCAGCAGCATTTCATCGCAGCTTACCTCACCGCCTGCCTGTTCAATCAGGCGCATCAGCGACAAGGCTGTTACCGACTTTCCTGAACCGGACTCACCAACAATCGCCAGCGTTTCGCCACGCTTCAGGCGAAATGACAGATTGCGCACTGCGCTGACACGCTGCTGCTCCTGTTCAAAGGCAATATTCAGATTGCTGACTGCCAGCACGTCACTGACATCAAGCTCATCACTGTGTGGCAACGCTCTCTCCTTTTTCCCGATAAATACCGGTGGTTGGCGTATCGCCTGCGTATCCCCAGGCGCGGTACATGCCTTCGCTGTTAAACGGCAAGGCGACGTTGCCCTCATGATCGATAGCAATTAAACCGCCACTGCCGCCAAGCGCCGGTAATTTTTCCATCACTACGCGTTCACACGCTTCGGATAAACTCAGACCGCCATAGTCCATCAACGCCGCAATGTCATAGGCCGCCAGCGCACGAATAAAGACTTCCCCGGTTCCGGTGCAGGAGACTGCCACACTTGCATTATTGGCATAACAGCCTGCGCCGACCATCGGACTGTCGCCCACCCGCCCCGGTAATTTGTTGGTCATCCCGCCGGTCGATGTTGCTGCCGCCAGATTGCCAAACATATCTAACGCGACCGCACCCACGGTACCCATTTTGTTGTTTTCATCCAGCGGGCTCGCGCTATGGTCCAGCACCGTTTCACCCTCAGCTCGCGCTGCCAATAGTTGAGCGTAGCGTTCTGGCGTCGAGAAAATATCCGCGGATACGCGCTCCATACCCTGCGCAATGGCAAAGTTTTCAGCCCCTTCACCTATCATCATGACGTGTGGACTGCGTTCCATTACCAGGCGCGCCGCGAGAATCGGATTGCGTAAATGGCTGACTCCGGCGACGGCTCCCGCATTGAGCGTGTTACCGTCCATCACGCAGGCATCCAGTTCATGGGTTTCATCACGGGTATACACCGCACCAATTCCGGCATTAAACAACGGGCACTCTTCCAGCAGACGTACGGCTTCGGTAACGACATCCAGTGCGCTACGACCGTCTTCAAGCATCCGCTGGCCGGTTTCAACGATATCCGACAGCGCCTGTATATAACGCAACTCTTGCTCCTGGCTCAGCTGCGAACGGGTGATAGCCCCTGCGCCGCCGTGAATTGCAATGACTGCTTTACCCATTTTTTCGTCCATTAGCTGGCAGGTACCGGGGTTATAAATATCAGAATTTCTGTGACTTATTGATTCGATTTTTGAATATAGAAAGATGCAGACGTCATGTAAAGGTAAAGGCTCGCGCCTTACAACTCGCCCCATCAGGTCATGCAGATGTGTTTAACGCAAAAGAGATCCCTAAACGTAATTAATAAATTATTTAAACCTATCGGTAATCTGTTTTTTTGCATAACACACAAAGCGTTCAACAGATGGCATAGACGCAGCCCAGTTTTTTTTGGTTAATCCCAAGTATTCCGCACGTGCAGCTTGCAGCGTATCAGCATACTCAACGGGTAATTGCGGTATAAGCCAGGAGGCGGCTTCATCTTTAGCGACAATATTGCCCGTAACTACGCTGTACCAAATACGCGCCAGAGTAAGGATGATATTTCGCTCGTCACCCTCTAAATCGCCCGGTTTCTGCCACATATCAAGGATATGCCGAAATGTTTGCACGACATCGCTAAAAGGGATGACATTGAATAACGTCCCTGCGGGTTCACCGAACAACGCTACGCTGGCGCGCCGGGCCTGGGTCAGCAGAATGGAAAGATCAGGATCCAGCTGTGTCGGTTCAACAATTCCCGCGAGAATATCGTCACGCAACCATTCGCCAAATTGCATTTCTCTTGACGGTGGGAATTGCCAGGGTACAAGTTGTGAATAGACCACGATGGTTACTTCCAGCGCCCGATAGCTATCAACGCTGCCAGGCGGTGCTGATATTTCCAGAAAACCCTGCATCAGATCTTTTCTTTGCCGGGTATTCAGTGGCTGCCTAATGGTAACCAGTAAATCGATATCGCTTTGGGGCTTTAAGCCACCTTCAACTGCAGAGCCATACAAATGAACAGCAACCAAGTCGCCCTCGATAATCCGCGCAATCAGTGCACTGGCGGCATTCACCTGCCGTCGAATTGAATCCGGGATAGTCGTAGACATTTAGCCTCCTGGCGAAAAAGCAGAAATAATGAGTCTATACTGCATTTTTCCTGTAGCGCTATTCTCTGGCAGAAAACCTGTAT
>ERZ1026931.37-NODE-37-length-60821-cov-16.668877_pt1 | contig 60821 bp, 48 predicted proteins | sample MGYA00519253_ERZ1026931 | MGnify/ENA primary metagenome ERZ1026931 (study PRJEB26926, sample SAMN06164831) | human gut metagenome | biome: ENVO:00009003; feature: ENVO:2100002; material: ENVO:00002003 | host: Homo sapiens | place: USA | collected 2012 ... | reverse complement strand
TGTTCCATATGTAGTTCTTTCAGATAGCTGTGAACGCCGGCATACGGGCGTCCCGTGGTCAGCACCACATTCACGCCACGCGCGCGCGCCGCGGCAATCGCCGTTTTGACCGCAGGTGAAATGGTGTGATCGGGCAGCAGAAGTGTGCCATCCATGTCGATAGCAATAAGTTTGATAGCCATGAGTTCCCCGGATTAAATGAGTCCGTCCTCATGCTAACGCGATTCCGCTCAAAAAACAGCTACGAAAAGGGGGATAGAAAGGGGAATCGAGATTCCCCTTTTTGTAGATTAGTTGTCGTTTGTAGGCCTGATAAGCAACGCGTCATCAGGCACAGCCGGATGGCGGCGTAAACCGCCTTATCCGGCCTACAGATTGGCTTAAATATCGATGTTCGCCGCTTTCAGGGCGTTCTCTTCGATAAATGCGCGACGCGGTTCAACGGCATCGCCCATCAGCGTAGTGAACAGCTGGTCGGCAGCAATCGCATCCTTCACGGTAACGCGCAGCATACGACGGCTTTCCGGATCCATGGTGGTTTCCCACAGCTGTTCCGGGTTCATCTCGCCCAGACCTTTATAACGCTGGATAGCGAGGCCACGACGAGACTCTTTCTGCAGCCATTCCAGCGCCTGCTCGAAGCTGGCAACCGGCTGGCGACGCTCGCCACGTTCGATAAACGCATCGTCTTCGATCAGTCCGCGCAGCTTCTCGCCGAGCGTACAAATACGACGGTATTCGCCACCGGTCACAAATTCATGCTCCAGCGGATAATCGGTATCCACACCGTGGGTACGGACGCGAATCACCGGCTCGAACAGGTTCAGTTCAGCGTCTTTACGCACAAAGCTGTTCCAGGTGCTACCGTGCATTTCGTTTTCATTCAGCACGTTAACCAGCTGAGAAACCCAGGCAGTGACTTTCGCTTCATCAGCGAGATCGGCTTCATCTAGCGTCGGTTGATAAACCAGTTCTTTCAGCAGCGCTTTCGGGAAACGACGTTCCATACGGCCAATCATTTTCTGCGTCGCGTTGTATTCAGAAACCAGTTTTTCTAACGCTTCACCCGCCAGGGCTGGTGCGCTGGCGTTGGTGTGCAGCGATGCGCCATCCAGAGCGATAGAGATCTGGTACTGATCCATCGCTTCGTCATCTTTAATGTACTGTTCCTGCTTGCCTTTTTTCACTTTGTACAGCGGTGGCTGTGCAATGTATACGTGGCCGCGCTCAACGATTTCCGGCATCTGACGATAGAAGAAGGTCAACAGCAGCGTACGGATGTGCGAGCCGTCGACGTCCGCATCGGTCATGATGATGATGCTGTGATAACGCAGTTTATCTGGGTTGTACTCGTCACGACCGATGCCGCAGCCAAGCGCGGTGATCAGCGTCGCGACTTCCTGAGAGGAGAGCATCTTGTCGAAGCGCGCTTTCTCAACGTTGAGGATTTTACCTTTCAGCGGCAGAATCGCCTGGTTCTTACGGTTACGTCCCTGCTTCGCAGAGCCGCCCGCGGAGTCCCCTTCCACCAGGTAGAGTTCAGAGTGGGCCGGGTCGCGCTCCTGACAGTCCGCCAGCTTGCCCGGCAGACCGGCTAAGTCCAGCGCGCCTTTACGACGGGTCATTTCACGTGCGCGACGTGCAGCTTCACGGGCACGCGCAGCATCAATAATTTTGCCGACGACGATTTTTGCGTCAGACGGGTTTTCCAGCAGGTATTCACTCAGCAGTTCGTTCATCTGCTGTTCTACCGCCGATTTCACCTCAGAGGAGACCAGCTTGTCTTTGGTCTGTGAGGAGAACTTCGGATCCGGTACTTTCACAGAAACAACGGCAATCAGGCCTTCACGGGCATCGTCACCGGTGGCGCTGACTTTCGCTTTTTTGCTGTAGCCTTCTTTGTCCATGTAGGCGTTCAGGGTACGGGTCATCGCCGCCCGGAAGCCTGCAAGGTGAGTACCGCCGTCACGCTGCGGAATGTTGTTGGTGAAGCAGTAGATGTTTTCCTGGAAACCATCGTTCCACTGCAGCGCAACTTCAACGCCGATACCGTCTTTTTCGGTGGAGAAGTAGAAGATATTCGGGTGGATCGGCGTTTTGTTTTTGTTGAGGTATTCAACAAACGCCTTGATGCCGCCTTCGTAGTGGAAATGGTCTTCTTTGCCGTCGCGCTTGTCGCGCAGACGAATAGAGACGCCGGAGTTCAGGAATGACAGCTCGCGCAGACGCTTAGCCAGAATGTCGTATTCGAACTCAACGACATTGGTAAAAGTTTCGTGGCTTGGCCAGAAACGGACCTGAGTCCCCGTCAATTCAGTTTCGCCAGTTACCGCCAGCGGCGCCTGCGGCACACCGTGCACGTAAGTTTGCTGATGCACTTTGCCTTCACGACGAATCACCAGTTCCAGTTTCTGTGACAGGGCGTTAACGACGGAAACACCCACGCCGTGCAGACCGCCGGAAACTTTATAGGAGTTATCATCGAATTTACCGCCTGCGTGCAAAACGGTCATGATAACTTCCGCTGCCGAAACGCCCTCTTCCGGGTGAATACCGGTTGGGATACCACGGCCATCATCGGTAACGGACACGGAATTGTCAGCGTGAATCGTTACCACGATATCTTTACAGTGACCCGCGAGCGCTTCGTCGATAGCGTTATCTACCACCTCGAATACCATGTGGTGCAGACCGGTGCCGTCATCCGTGTCGCCGATATACATACCCGGGCGCTTACGCACCGCATCCAGTCCTTTCAGGACTTTGATACTGGAGGAGTCATAAGAATTCGACATCAACGTTTCTCGCTCATTTTATCTTGGGTTAATCCGTTATTTTACCCTTTTCCACGGTAAACATCTTCGAATTTTCATCGGACATGTCTATAACGTGTTCAGCGCTGATTGCGCTGACAAAGACCTGAGATTGCGTGGCTTTTAAGCGGCTGGCCAGCAGTCCGCGACGCGCGTCATCCAGTTCAGAGGCAAAATCATCTATCAGGTACAGGCAGCGCCGCCCGCTTTCACGGGTCAGGAACTCCCCTTGCGCCAGACGTAAGGCGCACATCAGCAGCTTTAGCTGCCCACGCGACAACGTATCTTCCACCGGCGCACCGTCGGCGCGAATGCGGAAATCCGCCTTATGCGGGCCGTGCGCAGTGTAGGTCAACATGCGATCGCGTTCAAAACTGCGTTCCAGCACTTCGGCATAATCAGTCTCTTTCTCCCAGCCGCGCTGGAATGAGAAGGAGAGAGAGAACTCAGGAAGAAACTGCTGGCAGGTATCCGCCATATCCTGCGCGATACCGGCGCTGTACTCCGCGCGCCAGGTGCTGATTTGTTCCGCCAGTGGGATCAGTTCTTTATCCCACGGGCGCAGTTGCTCATAACGACTCACCTGGCGCAGTGCTGCATTGCGCTGCTTGAGCAGTCGCTTCAGGTTGCTCCAGGCGGTGAAAAATCCGGCTTCATTGTGAAAGCATCCCCAGTCAAGGAATGCTCTTCTGTATTTGGGGCCGCCATTGAGTAAAGTAAACCCCTCAGGCGTGATCAGCTGCATCGGCATCAGGTGCGCCAGTTCTGCGACCCTGTGCCCGTCAGTGCCGTCAATGCGCACTTTGCTGTCGCCCAGCTTGTCTTTCGTCAGGCCAATCGACGTCTCACGTTCTTCACCCTGCAAACGCCCGTGTAAAACAAACGACTCCTGCTCGTGGCGAATCACGCGGCCAATCTGCAAACTACGAAACGCCCGACCGTGGCCGAGCGTATAGATAGCTTCCAGCACGCTGGTTTTGCCGCTGCCGTTCGCGCCAACCAGGAAGTTAAAGCCGGGGGATAAAGCGAGATCCGCATTTTCAATATTGCGGAAATCTTTGATTAGCAGTCGGGATAGCGACATATCAACTCATAACCAGGGCGTTATCGTCGCAGTTAGTCTGGTTACGGCCAGCGCACAGCAACCGGAGCGTACTGAAGTACGTGAGGATTGCGAGCACTGCCCGGAGCCAGAATAACAAGTAAGATAGCCCGATATTTTTTACAAGCGCATAGGCATGACAACATAGGCCGCGCTTTGGCTGGCTGCATCTTCAATCTGTACGCTCGATACGGAATCGGTCAGCAGAATACGCACGTTTTCGCACTTCAGCGCATTCAGAACATCCAGTACGTAGCTCACGTTAAAGCCGATTTCCAGTTCTGTACCAGGATAGGAAACATCTAGAATTTCTTCCGCTTCTTCCTGCTCCGGGTTGTTGGCAGTGATTTTGAGCTGATTTTCACTGACATACAGACGCACGCCGCGGAATTTCTCGTTAGAGAGGATCGCTGCACGAGCAAACGCCTGTTTGAGGATATCGCAACCGGCTTCCAGATGTTTGTCCGGATTCTTCGGCAATACGCGGCGATAATCCGGGAAACGGCCATCAACCAGCTTAGAGGTGAAGATGAAGTCACCAACATGCGCACGAATGTTGTTGCTGCCAATCTGCACGCGCAGCGGGTTATCGCCGCCGTCGAGCATACGCATCAGTTCAATCACGCCTTTACGCGGTACGATCACCGAATGGCTAGGCAACGGCTGACCAACAGGCATTGAACAGACCGCCAGGCGGTGACCGTCGGTCGCCACGGTACGCAGCTCTTCCCCTTCGGTTTCAAACAGCATGCCGTTTAAGTAGTAACGTACGTCCTGATGCGCCATCGAAAACTGCGTGGCTTCAATCAGGCGCTTCATCGTCGCCTGCGGTAGGGTGAATTCGACTTCGCTCTGCCAGTCGTCCAGATTCGGGAAGTCGGCGGCAGGCAGCGTAGACAGCGAGAAACGGCTGCGGCCAGAACGCACCAGCATACGGTCGCCTTCCAGTTGAACGGCAATTTCCGCACCTTCCGGTAATCCACGGCAAATATCGAAGAATTTACGCGCCGGAACGGTGGTCGCACCAGGTTCATGAGGCTGGATTAGCGCCACGCGCGCCACCATCTCCATCTCGAGATCGGTACCGGTCAGCGAAAGCGTGCCGTCAGCAACCTGCAGCAGCAGGTTTCCGAGAATAGGCAGTGTAGGACGTCCACCCAGCGGGCCGCTGACCTGCTGAAGCGGTTTTAATAAATGTTCACGTTCAACGGTAAATTTCATAGCGTCACGAAGATAATGTTCTGATTAAATTGGAGAAATCTTCTTTAATATCATGGCTTTCTTCACGCAACTGCTCAATCTTGCGGCAGGCATGAAGCACGGTAGTATGGTCACGCCCACCAAACGCGTCGCCAATTTCCGGCAGACTGTGGTTAGTGAGCTCTTTTGCCAGCGCCATCGCCATCTGGCGCGGACGAGCTACCGAGCGAGATCGACGCTTAGAAAGCAGATCCGCAATTTTGATTTTGTAATACTCCGCCACCGTCTTCTGAATATTGTCGATGGTGACCAGCTTTTCCTGCAAAGCCAGCAGATCGCGCAGCGCTTCGCGCACGAAATCGATAGTAATCGCCCGGCCGGTAAAATTGGCGTTGGCGATCACGCGGTTCAGTGCACCTTCCAGCTCACGTACGTTAGAGCGTAGACGCTTGGCAATAAAGAACGCGACTTCACCCGGCAGACGAATGTCGTTTTCGTCGGCTTTTTTCATCAGGATCGCAACGCGCGTTTCCAGTTCAGGCGGTTCGATCGCGACAGTCAGTCCCCAGCCGAAACGGGATTTCAGACGATCTTCAACGCCGTTGATCTCCTTCGGATAGCGATCCGAGGTCAGGATGATCTGCTGATTGCCTTCCAGCAGGGCGTTAAAGGTGTGGAAAAACTCTTCCTGCGACCGTTCTTTATTCGCGAAGAATTGAATATCGTCAATCAGCAGAGCGTCAACGGAACGGTAGTAGCGTTTAAACTCTTCGATCGCGTTGTTTTGCAGGGCTTTGACCATGTCCTGCACAAAACGCTCGGAGTGCATATACACCACTTTAGCGTTTGGCTTACGCGCCATAATGCCGTTACCGACAGCGTGCAACAGGTGGGTTTTACCCAGACCCGTACCGCCATAAAGGAATAACGGATTGTAGGCGCCGCCAGGATTGTCCGCCACCTGACGTGCCGCCGCGCGCGCCAGCTGGTTAGATTTACCTTCAACGAAGTTATCAAACGTGTGTTTGACGTTGACGTTAGAACGATAGGTAGGTTCTGCCGGAGCCGGGACGTTATCCCAGCCTGGACGCGCCGCCGGAGCTGCACGTTGTGGTTGCACTTGCTGAGCCACGTGGGCGGGCGCAACAACGTTGTTGACCGGCGTTTTCAGCGTTTGCGTGACGGGTTTAGTACCGACTTCAAAGCGCAGCTGTGGGGCATCCGCTCCACAGAAATTATTGAGTAATCCATTAATATTATTAAGGTATTTATCCCTTACCCAATCGAGCACGAAACGGTTTGGCGCATACAAAGCCAGCGTGTTATCGCTCAGTTCCGCCTGCAACGGGCGTATCCACATACTGAACTCTGTGGCTGGTAACTCATCCTGCAATCGGGCAAGACACTGCTGCCAAAGCGAAAGTGACACGGCGGACTCCACTCGAACAAAAGTCGATAAATGACAAAGGCTGAAACATTCATGATTGTTGACGCACATCGACAAGACCCTATGCAAAGGGTGACGTGCGAATTGCTATCTGCAATTTTTACCCGATCAGGATCCATTGAAACGATCAGGACCGCGGATCATAGCGTAAACTGAGAAAGAGATCTTCTGTTTCTCACAGATTCTTCCCGATTTATCCACAGGATGATCCAGAATCGGCTAAGTGTAAACGATCCTGGAGAAGTGCTGCAGGTTTTAGCGCGCATATTGAAAAAATTAATGAGTAAAGATGCTTTACTGCTTAAACGATCTAATAAAGATCCCGAGCGATCCTTGCGCTTTATCCACCAGCCCGTATAATTCTTACCCCCAGCGAGTAACGGTCGCCTTACGGCGTCAACGCTGCCTGTTTTTTACGCGAAACCATGCGGAAAAAAGCGGGAAATAAGGAAAGAGAATTGACTCCGGAGTGTACAATTATTACAATCCGGCCTCTTTAATCACCCACACTGTGGCGTAAGTCGTTCGAAATTCGTTCGGGTATACGCAAAAGTCAGTGAATTTATTCAAGTTTAGGTAGAAATCGCCATGAAACGCACTTTTCAACCGTCTGTACTGAAGCGCAACCGTTCTCACGGCTTCCGTGCTCGTATGGCTAATAAAAATGGTCGTCAGGTTCTGGCACGTCGTCGTGCTAAAGGCCGTTCTCGTCTGACCGTTTCTAAGTAATAAAAGCTAGCCCCTGAGTGGTTAAGCTCGCATTTCCCAGGGAGTTACGTTTGTTAACTCCCACTCATTTCACATTCGTCTTCCAGCAGCCACAACGGGCTGGCACGCCGCAAATCACCATCCTCGGCCGCCTGAATTCGCTGGGGCATCCCCGTATCGGTCTTACAGTCGCCAAGAAAAATGTTAAACGTGCGCATGAACGCAATCGGATTAAACGTCTGACGCGTGAAAGCTTCCGTTTACGTCAGCACGAGCTTCCAGCAATGGATTTCGTGGTGGTGGCGAAAAAAGGGGTTGCTGACCTCGATAACCGTGCTCTCTCGGAAGCGTTGGAAAAATTATGGCGTCGCCATTGTCGCCTGGCTCGCGGGTCCTGATAGCCCTCATTCGGGTCTATCAACGCCTGATCAGTCCGCTGCTTGGGCCGCATTGCCGTTTCACTCCAACCTGTTCGAGCTACGGAATTGAGGCATTGCGCAGGTTTGGAGTGATAAAAGGCAGTTGGTTGACGGTGAAACGCGTATTAAAATGCCACCCTTTACACCCTGGTGGTGACGATCCCGTCCCGCCCGGACCATTTGATACCAGAGAACACTAACGATGGATTCGCAACGCAATCTTTTAGTCATCGCTTTGCTGTTCGTGTCTTTCATGATCTGGCAAGCCTGGGAGCAGGATAAAAACCCGCAACCTCAGGCCCAACAGACCACGCAGACAACGACCACCGCAGCGGGTAGCGCCGCAGACCAGGGCGTACCGGCCAGTGGCCAGGGGAAACTGATTACGGTTAAAACTGACGTGCTTGATCTGACCATCAACACCCGTGGTGGTGATGTGGAACAGGCTTCACTGCCAGCTTACCCGAAAGAACTCGGTTCTACCGAACCGTTCCAGTTACTGGAAACCACGCCACAGTTCATCTACCAGGCACAGAGTGGCCTGACAGGTCGTGACGGCCCGGATAACCCGGCTAACGGCCCACGTCCGCTGTACAACGTCGATAAAGACGCGTTTGTACTGGCTGACGGTCAGAACGAACTGCAGATCCCGATGACCTATACTGACGCAGCGGGTAACACATTCACTAAAACGTTTGTTCTTAAGCGTGGTGAATATGCTGTCAACGTTAACTACAGCGTGCAGAACGCCGGCGAAAAACCGCTGGAAATCTCCACCTTTGGTCAGCTGAAGCAATCCATCAATCTGCCATCTCATCGCGACACTGGTAGCAGCAACTTTGCGCTGCACACCTTCCGTGGCGCGGCGTACTCCACGCCGGATGAGAAGTATGAGAAATACAAATTCGACACCATTGCTGAAAACGAAAACCTGAACGTTAATGCTAAAGACGGCTGGGTCGCAATGCTGCAACAGTATTTCGCAACGGCATGGGTTCCGCGTAACGACGGCACCAATAACTTCTATACCGCTAACCTGGGTAACGGCATTGCCGCTATCGGCTATAAATCACAGCCGGTACTGGTACAGCCAGGCCAGACTGGCGCGATGACCAGCACCCTGTGGGTCGGCCCGGAAATTCAGGATAAAATGGCGGCCGTTGCACCGCACCTGGATCTGACCGTGGATTACGGCTGGTTGTGGTTCATTTCTCAGCCGCTGTTTAAACTGCTGAAGTGGATCCATAGCTTCCTGGGTAACTGGGGCTTCTCCATCATCGTTATCACCTTTATCGTTCGTGGCATCATGTACCCGCTGACCAAAGCGCAGTACACCTCCATGGCGAAGATGCGTATGCTGCAGCCGAAGATTCAGGCTATGCGTGAGCGTCTGGGCGATGACAAACAGCGTCAGAGCCAGGAAATGATGGCCCTGTACAAAGCTGAGAAGGTTAACCCGCTGGGCGGCTGCTTCCCGCTGATCATCCAGATGCCAATCTTCCTGGCGTTGTACTACATGCTGATGGGCTCCATTGAACTGCGTCATGCGCCGTTCGCTCTGTGGATCCATGACCTGTCTGCACAGGACCCGTACTACATCCTGCCGATTCTGATGGGCGTGACGATGTTCTTCATTCAGAAGATGTCTCCGACCACTGTAACCGACCCGATGCAGCAGAAGATCATGACCTTTATGCCGGTCATCTTCACCGTGTTCTTCCTGTGGTTCCCGTCAGGTCTGGTGCTGTACTATATCGTCAGCAACCTGGTAACCATTATTCAGCAGCAGCTGATTTACCGTGGTCTGGAGAAACGTGGCCTGCATAGCCGCGAGAAGAAAAACTCCTGATTCGGTGTAGGCCGGATTAGGCGAAGCCGCCATCCGGCAAACGGAATATAAAGTAAAGGGCGGTCATTAGACCGCCTTTTTTATTGCATTAAGAAGAGACAAACCATGAGCCATAACGACACCATCGTCGCTCAGGCCACCCCACCGGGACGTGGTGGCGTGGGTATCCTGCGTATCTCCGGCCTGAAAGCGCGTGAGGTCGCAGAAACCGTACTGGGGAAACTACCCAAACCACGTTATGCCGATTATCTGCCGTTTAAAGACGCGGATGGCAGCGCGCTGGATCAGGGGATTGCCCTGTGGTTCCCCGGCCCGAACTCCTTTACCGGCGAAGACGTTTTAGAGCTTCAGGGCCACGGCGGTCCGGTGATTCTTGACCTGCTGCTCAAACGTATTCTGACCATTCCTGGGCTGCGCATTGCCAGACCAGGTGAATTCTCCGAGCGCGCATTTCTCAATGATAAACTTGATTTAGCCCAGGCAGAGGCGATTGCCGACCTGATCGATGCCAGCTCAGAGCAAGCCGCTCGCTCGGCGCTGAACTCGTTGCAGGGCGCATTTTCCGCACGGGTAAATCATCTTGTGGAAGCGCTCACTCACCTGCGCATCTATGTCGAAGCGGCGATCGACTTCCCGGATGAAGAAATCGACTTCCTGTCTGACGGCAAGATTGAAGCGCAACTCAACAGCGTTATCAGCGATCTTGATGCCGTGCGTGCGGAAGCGCGTCAGGGCAGCCTGCTGCGCGAAGGGATGAAGGTGGTGATCGCCGGGCGTCCAAACGCCGGGAAATCGAGCCTGCTGAACGCGCTGGCTGGCCGTGAGGCGGCCATTGTCACCGACATTGCCGGGACGACCCGCGACGTACTGCGTGAGCATATTCATATCGACGGCATGCCGCTGCACATCATCGACACCGCCGGTCTGCGTGATGCCAGCGATGAAGTTGAACGCATCGGTATCGAACGTGCCTGGCAGGAAATTGAACAGGCCGACCGCGTACTGTTTATGGTTGATGGCACCACCACCGACGCCGTGGATCCGGCTGACATCTGGCCAGACTTTATTGCCCGTCTGCCAGCCAAACTGCCGATCACCGTGGTGCGTAACAAAGCGGATATTACCGGTGAGACGCTGGGCCTTAGCGAAGTAAATGGCCACTCACTGGTTCGTCTCTCAGCACGAACCGGTGAAGGCGTTGACGTACTGCGTAACCATCTCAAACAGAGCATGGGCTTTGAAACCAATATGGAAGGAGGTTTCCTGGCGCGTCGTCGTCACCTGCAGGCGCTGGCAGAAGCGGCGGAGCATCTCGAACAAGGAAAAGCCCAACTGCTCGGAGCATGGGCCGGAGAATTGCTGGCAGAGGAGCTACGTCTGGCGCAGCAGAACCTCAGTGAAATCACCGGAGAGTTTACCTCCGACGATCTGTTGGGACGGATTTTCTCCAGCTTCTGTATTGGGAAGTAACGTTGTGTTGCCCGGTGGCGTCATGCTTACCGGGCCTACAGGCCCCGCAGGCCGGATAAGGCGTTTACACCGTCATCCGGCAACAACAATTTCCCATGTGGAAATCACTGTTGTCCAAATGGCAACTCGTGCAGTTGACTCTCTGACCGTATGCTTAGCGCCACATTTCTCATGAGGTCGCTATGACACGCTTTCTAATCTGCAGTTTCGCCCTGGTTCTTCTTTATCCTGCCGGTATTGATATGTATCTGGTGGGGCTGCCCCGTATTGCTGCCGATTTACAGGCCAGCGAGGCGCAGCTGCATATCGCGTTTTCGGTTTATCTGGCGGGAATGGCGACGGCGATGCTGTTCGCCGGAAAAATTGCCGACCAGTCAGGTCGCAAACCTGTCGCCATTGTCGGTTCCCTCATTTTTATTTTCGCCTCTGCACTGTGTTCATTTGCTGAAAGCGGTACGCCGTTTCTCATAGGCCGCTTTATTCAGGGCGTAGGCGCGGGCTGCTGCTACGTGGTGGCTTTCGCCATCCTGCGCGACACACTCGACGATCGCCGTCGGGCGAAAGTACTGTCGTTGTTGAACGGTATTACCTGTATCGTGCCGGTGCTGGCTCCGGTGATGGGGCATCTGATCATGCTCAAATACCCATGGCAGAGCCTGTTCTACACGATGATGGGAATGGGTGTGGCTGTTTGCCTGCTGTCGGTGTTTGTCCTGCGAGAATCGCGCCCAGCAACGCTTATGGCGACGGCGGAAAAAAACCACACAACCGAATCACTGGTAAACCGCTTTTTCTTAAGCCGTCTGGCCATTACCACCCTCAGCGTGTCGGTGATCCTGACCTTCGTGAATACGTCTCCGGTACTGCTGATGGAAGTGATGGGCTTCGACCGTGGTGAGTACGCCACTACGATGGCCATGACCGCAGGCATCAGTATGGCGGTCTCTTTCTCTACGCCATTTGCTCTGAGCGTGTTTAAGCCTCGCGTTCTGATGCTGACCTCACAGGTGCTGTTTCTGTGTGCAGGCGTGGTGTTAACCCTTGCCACTTCACACGCAGTAACGCTTTTCGGGCTGACGTTAATCTGCGCTGGATTCTCGGTCGGCTTCGGTGTTGCCATGAGCCAGGCGCTGGGACCGTTCTCACTGCGCGCGGGCGTCGCCAGCTCGGCATTAGGTATTGCGCAGGTTTGCGGTTCCTCGTTGTGGATTTGGCTGGCGGCTGTTCTTGGCCTTGATGCGCTGAATATGCTGATCGGGATTCTGATTGGCTGTAGCATAGTGAGTATCATGCTGATTATCACTGTTGCACCTAACCGGTCCGCGCCAACTCATGAAGAAATCCCTCAGCAGTCTCGATCTTAATTTATTGCTCTGCCTGCAGCTGTTGATGCAGGAGCGCAGCGTCACTAAAACCGCCAAACGGATGAACGTCACACCGTCGGCGGTCAGTAAATCGCTGTCAAAGCTGCGGGCTTGGTTTGACGATCCCTTATTTGTGAACACCCCGCTGGGGCTATCACCGACGCCGCTGATGGTCAGTATGGAGCAGAGCCTGGCTGAATGGATGCAGATGGGCAATCAGCTGCTGGATAAACCACACCATGAGTCTCCGCGCGGGCTGAAGTTTGATCTGGTGGCCGAAACGCCGTTAGTGATGATCATGTTCAACGCGCTCTCCCGGCAGATTTACCAGCGCTATCCCCAGGCGACGATCAAAATACGCAACTGGGACTATGATTCGCTGGATGCCATTATTCGCGGTGAAGTGGATATTGGCTTTACCGGGCGCGAAAGCCATCCGCGTTCGCGCGAACTGCTGAGTTTGTTGCCATTGTCGATCGACCATGAAGTGCTGTTTTCCGATCTGCCCTGCGTCTGGCTACGTGAAGATCATCCCGCACTGCAGGAAGAGTGGAATCTGGACACCTTTCTGCGCTATCCGCACATCAGCATTAGCTGGGAGCAAAGCGATACATGGGCGCTGGATGAAGTCCTGCAAGAAATGGGGCGCGCACGCAATATCGCGTTATGTCTGCCTGGTTTTGAGCAATCGCTGTTTATGGCCGCGCAGCCGGATCACGCGCTGATAGCCACCGCACCGGTCTATTGTCAGCGTTATAACCAACTCCACCAGCTCCCGCTCGTGGCGCGACCGATGCCATTTGATACAGCGCAACTGGAAAAAATGCGCGTCCCGTTCACCCTTCTTTGGCATAAACGCAACAGCCACAATCCTAAGATCGTCTGGCTAAAAGACACGATCAAGGCGCTTTATCGCGATATCTCCTGACGATCCGTCATTTTAGTGTTGCTAAATCGACCATTCTGGCAACAGAAATGTAAATATCGCGTAATGTATCCCATTTCCGCTTACTTTTTGGGCAGCAAAGCCTGCCCGGAAGCCGTGTAAATGTTACTCTGGTAATAATCACGGACCATTAATCACGGAGCGACAAATGGCGACACATTTTGCCAGAGGGATTCTTACGGAGGGACACCTGGTTTCAGCTCGCCTCCCTTCTCCATGTCATATCGAAGCAAGAGATCTACCCGCTCATCGCCGGACACGTTTCCTGGCTTCCCGAAGTCTTCTCGCTGAACTGATGTTTATGCTTTACGGCACCGGCACGCTGCCCGAAATTGTTACTCAGGCCAAAGGTAAGCCCGTTTTTCGCGATAAGAACCTGCCGGGATTTTCGATTTCTTATGCCGGGAATATCGTCGGCGTTGTGCTAACGACTGAAGGAACATGCGGCCTGGATATGGAACTTCAGCGGGCTACCCACGGGTTTCACAATCCAAATTCAGCGGAAACGTGGCGCTTCTCCAGTAACGAAAACCTGTGGATCAACAACCAAAACGACCCCAACGAAGCACGTGCGCAGCTCATTACGTTGCGCCAGAGCGTACTCAAACTCACCGGCGATGTGTGCAATGACGATCCGCGCGAACTCCAGCTTTTACCCGGTGCAGGACGTCTGAAATGTGCCCATGTGGCGCAGGTTGAAGCCATTTGCGATGCGGAAGATGTGCTGGTGTGGTCGGTTGCGGTTACGCCAACCATTGAAAAACTCAAAGTTTGGGAGTTTGATGGTAAACAGGACTGGAAAAGTTTGCCTGATATCCAGACTCGCGCCAATGAGCCAACGGGTCGCCTGATCCGATTCTCTCAATTATGTGCAGCGAAGAGCCATACGCTTTGATTTAACCTTCATGATGAAACAGGAGTCACCATGTCTGAAACATTGAATGTTGTTACGTTACTGGGAAGTCTGCGCAAAGGTTCGTTTAATGGAATGGTTGCCCGTACGCTGCCCAAGATTGCTCCAGCGGGAATGGAAGTGAACGCGTTGCCATCAATTGGTGATATCCCTCTGTACGATGCCGACCTCCAGCAGGAAGAAGGTTTTCCGGCCAGCGTAGAAGCGCTGGCTGAGCAAATCAGAAAGGCTGACGGTGTCGTCATCGTCACACCTGAATATAACTATTCTGTTCCGGGCGGACTGAAGAACGCCATTGACTGGCTGTCCCGCCTGCCCGATCAGCCATTATCCGGTAAGCCGGTACTGATCCAGACCAGTTCTATGGGCGCTATTGGTGGCGCGCGCTGCCAGTATCATCTGCGTCAGATCCTGGTATTCCTCGACGCCATGGTAATGAACAAGCCGGAATTTATGGGCGGCGTCATTCAGAATAAAGTTGATCCGCAAACGGGTGAAGTGATTGACCAAAGCACGCTGGACCATCTGACCGGTCAATTGACCGCATTTGGCGACTACATTCAGCGCGTGAAAGCCTGATAACAAAATTTTGCTTCGTACTCTTAAATAATCCAGTAAGCGTCTATGCTTCTGGATTATTTTCTTATTTGCGTAAACCTGTCCAATAACTCACTTTTGTCTATTTTTTCTCCTTCAGTATTGTGGCATAGTGTTACCGGAAATTGCAGTTGCAATAATATCAATAAATATTTTTCCCGACATATTGTCTACCGTGAACAATGGATATGCCATGGACAGGACATTTTCACATCTGAGGACCGCATTATGTAGCAGTACACAATTGGAGAAATCCATGTATGCTTGCTTACAAGCGATACCAGATTCAATAGTTTGTGACGGTATATTCTTTAACTACTATCGTAGTGATATTCGTTGCATCCAGTTTTTAGCGTTAGCAACACATAAAACAGCACGATTGAAACGGGATCTCATCCCTATCCCTGAGAGTATTGCCAGAAAATTCAATCACTCAGATAATTTTTCTACTCAGGTTATTGATAATCTGAGTCAGTGTCCGTTGACTGAGTATGTGGTTAGTACCTGTTTTCGTAATATCAAATCGCTCATCCTGATGCGTATGCATTTGGACGGTCTCCGACTTGGTGCAATGGGTATATTTAGCCACCATGCAAATGCCTTTACATCTCAACACGCTGAATTATTCGAATCTGTGAGAGGGGAACTCTCACTACTGGCTTTTATTGCCTTGTCACGGCAAAACCTTTTATTGAATAATGCTCCACCTCCACTATCAGTACTTCCTGTCCCAGATGAAAATGAAAAATTCATCATCAGTCAAACCAATACTCATCTGTATCAGTTGTATCAGTCACTGGATAAACTAGCAAATAGTGATCAACCTATTTTATTACTGGGAGAGGAAGGTGTTGGTAAAAAAACGTTTGCATCAGAACTTCAACAACGAAGACCCAACCGTAGTGGTTATTATGGATTAATAACACCGCAAGGTCAGTTGGTTATTATGAAAAGTGGTGCCGTAGACAGAACAATAAATATAGACTTGAGTAAAATACCTAATATCGCTACATTTCTGATATTACATCAGGGTTCATTACTCATAGAAGAAATAAGATCATATCCCGAGCGCTGGCAAATTTTTCTACTTGGGCTTCATGCAAACTATCGTGAGTATTGCCAGTTGCAGATTATTGCTACGCAAACACAACCATTTTCAATGGTACAAAAATCCAGCATTCATGATGTATCTCATGACTATCTGACAAGTCAACGATATGAAAACATCCTCTGCCAGATAATTACCTTACCGCCCCTACGATATCGCCATGATGATATTCCCCTACTATTGACACACTATTTGAGGAAGTTATCGAGCCAACATCAACATAATACTTTACCTGTATTAGGTGATGATGCCCTCCGATCATTATTACAATACAGTTGGCCAGGTAACATTACTGAACTAATTGGTTTGCTAGAGAATGCTTTTTGTCGTTGCACAACCAATGAATTAAATATTTTATTACCGCGCGAGAATAATGCCTTGTCAATAAGTACACTTGATGAGGCTATTCGCCAGCATATTCAAAAGGCGTTAAAACAGACCAGAGGGAAAATATCAGGTAAAGATGGAGCAGCGGAGTTACTCGGCATCAACAGTAACACGCTCTACAGCAAAATAAAAAAACTGGGCATAGTCATTAAAGATTAATAATACCTACCCCCTTTCCCGGCTACGGGAAAGGGGAGGCATCATTTATTTCTGTTTTCTGGAACGATGATAACCGTCAATCATACCTTTAATTAGTGCTCCGGGCGTATCGCCAGTGCTGCATAAATAAAGATGCACGATGATAAAGGCTACCATCACTACAGCCAGACCATAATGGAACCAGGCTACAACCTGCTTGCCCGGCAACGAAAATAGCGTTTCGGGAGTAAGTTCAGAATACATCATCAATAATCCAGTCACTATTAACAATGGCAACAACAAAAACATCACGCCAATATAGCCAAGTTGCTGGAGGATATTGAATTTAGCGTCTGGTGAAGCATGCTCTGGATGAGATTCGCCACGGAAAATACCGTATAGATAATAACGTACCTGCCGGATTAATCGCCCTACAAAACCCTGCCAACGCACGCGATAATGATGCCAGTTTCCGCATATCGCCACCAGGATGAAGCCCAGCCAAATCATACACAACGTTACACCTGCAATATTATGCACATCGACCCAAAGTGAGAATTGCGCACTTACCCAGTGCAGTGCAAAACCACTAACAATCAGTGCGGCAAAGCACAGCGCATTCAGCCAATGCCAGCAACGGACAGGGAGCGTATAAAGATAATGTTTATCCAAGGGCATATCGATGGTACGGTGAGACAAGATGATACGTCCCAGGCCATGGCAGATTAACAAAACGACAAGGCCGCCCAACCCCCAGGCCACCAGACTATCCGCCTGCCCACTGCCATTGTTGCCAATCATGTAGGTATTAGTAAACAAAGCCCCATCAACCTGGCGAACTATCGGCGGTAACGTTGATACCGTCGCGAGTTTTTCCCTCAGCACACGTTCATCAAAGAGCTCTTTCCCCATCAGACTTCCAGCCAGCGCACTTTCATCCGGCGCGAAGGTTTTTAGTCGGCTAGTCAGCAACGCGCTATCTCCATGACACTGTTCACAACCGATAGCTTGCGAGGCTGGCAGAATACGATGCAGGGTGGTATCAGCGATATCAGCATGACAATCAATGCAGCGTAAACTGTTGAGATGCTCAGAGGCATAAGGGAGCGCCGAGTGCGCCATATCCTGAGAGGTTGAGGTTTTTCCCCCTGACAACTGCGTAAAGACACCCGCCCGCGAATGACAATTCGTACACATTAAATTGTCGTCAGCAATCCGCTGTTTACCCGGATGGTTCAGTTCTCCCGCAGTCATAGTGTGCGCGTTATGGCATGAGGTACAGGAGAACTCTCCTTTGGCAATCTTTTCACTATGCACGCTCTGCTGTACGGCATGTACCGTATCGCGCATAACCACGCCATGGCAGCTTTCGCAGCTCTTCTCTGCTCCTGCTTTTAAAACATGAGGGGTAACTGAAAATCCCTCGCTTCCTGGTTTACTCTCATGACAAGCGATACATGGCACCTCGCCATGCACGCTGTCGTGATACTTATCTGGGGAAACGAATAAATTATCCTGCACTTTATCCGTCGATATGCCCTGAATATCTCCGTCTGCATGACATGCCAGACAAGGTTGATTGAGTTGTTGTGTCGGAATTGGCGCAGATAATCCCAACAGCGGCATCACCCCTGGCAGTAGAAAAAAGAAGCCTCTTATTAAGAATCCGCGCATGATTTCCCTCATGGCTTCATATCCGGATATTTAAAGAGATGGCAATTATTACAATAAATTACCGAGGGTTTATGCTCGTTATGACAAGCAGTACAAGGAACATCTTTGCCGTAATGCATTGAGTCATGCGGGTTAGGCTCAGCATTTTTGTCTTGTGGATTGGGTTGGGTTAATTCGGCAATCTGATCGCGCGAACCGTGACAGCTAAGGCATGACTTATCATTGGGTGCCGTAACAGGCGTACTGGCTCCATGACACAACTGGCATGATGTATCGCGTCCTGTTGCTTCCAGTGAGTGGTGATAAGGCTTAACGGCCATTGTGTTCAGTTGCTGATGAAAAGCAGCCTCATCATCCGCTGCAGCGCCGATCTGGGAAAAACCACCAATAAGCAGCAACAGTGCTATCCATAACTTTGCCATGCTAAATTCCCTCAACATCAAATACATCACCCACCGGGCTCGCGGAAGCAACGCTGGCACCTGCAATCCGGCCAAAAACCAGACAATCTGCCACAGCACAACTACCAAGACGACTTCCACCATGTGAACCTGCTGTCGCTTCTCCGGCAGCATACAGGCCAGGGATCGGTTTACTATCAGCAGCGTTAAGTACCTCTGTCCGCATGCTTATCTGTACTCCCCCCATGACGTAGTGCACTTTGGGCCACACACGTACAGCGACAAATGGTCCTTTATCCAGTGGAACAGCACGACTCACATCTTTCTTCATGCGATCGCCCTCTTTACGAGCTACGGCGGCATTGTAGGCATCTACTTCTTCTGTCAGTACGTCGTAAGGGATACCAAAATGCGCCGCCAACTGATCCAGAGAGTCAAATTGCCAGGCCACGCCATAGTGCAGGGCATGACCCAGGCTTTGCGCCTGTTTTGCGCCTTCGAGGGTGGTAAAACAGATGGGGTAGAGTGGCTCCCCCTTTTCATCGACTTGCGCCAAAATCCCTTCTTCGCGCTCTTTACGATCGGCAAGTTCGTTTGTGAAGCGATGACCAGAGCGTGGGTTAACCATGATTCCATTAGGAAAACCGGAGATCGTATTGAACTGCGATACGTAGCCAAATCCGCGTTCGTCTGGTGAGGACCAGGGGCCTAGCTGAATAAGGTCAAGTTGCACTGGTGTTGCGCCAATACGCAACATTTGCACCAGACATTCCGACGTAGCGCCGGGATGGTTTGTGGAATCGACACGCTCATCCAGCATGGGGTTTTGCATTTTACGAAAACGTAAATCATTGGAAAAACCGCCAGAACACATCACCACGCCGTATCGGGCGCCGTAGTGCCTTATCTGACCAGTCTGTTCGTCAGGGAAACGATATCCATCACGAACAGTCAGACCAATCACTCGCCCTTCGGCGTTTTGTAGGAAAGACTCCAGCTTGCATCGTGAACGGAAAACAACCCCTATTTTTGCAGCAGACTCTTTCAATGGCCGAGTGATACCGGCCCCCGAGCTCTCGACAGTTTGCAGGGTACGGGGAACCGAGTGGCCACCAAAATGCTGTACGAACGGTTTATATTTCACGCCATGTTTGAGGGTAAACTCATAGGCCTCCATGGTATTACTGACTAAAATTTTCAACTGATCTTTATCATTAAGCCCCCGCCCGGCTTTAAGCATGTCTTTAAACATCAGCTCAGGAGAGTCAACTATCCCCTCTTTTTCCTGCAACGGAGAACCCGCAACCGCTACGGCACCGCCATTAATCGCAGAGTTGCCACCAAAAACCGGCATTTTATCAATCACCAGTACACTGCGACCTGCCTGGGCCGCTTCGAGCGCGGCAGCCAACCCAGCAAAGCCACTTCCCACCACAATCACATCGTAAATCTTATGGTAACGAACCGTCGTTGCCTGACAGCCGCTTTGCTGTGCCCGCGCACTCCCCGCCAGCGCCGTAAGCGCGCCTCCCGTCGCCAGAATAGTGCTTTTCGTTATAAAGGCCCGCCGCGATGCATTAACGGTTTTATTCATTTTCGTCATTTGCTCCCTGCTTGCGTACTAACCACAGTCCCGGCAGGAAACGATGCGACTAATGCAGATGAGTCCGCAATGTTGTCGCTGAAAATCCGATCCTGTGAAACAAACGGCACTTTTTCCCGATAAGCGGCAAAGAGTTTGCTGGTCGTATCTCCCAACTTCAGGTCAGGATTTTTTTGCTTTCTTAGATCGATTGCCTGGCTGGCATGTAACAATTCCAGACCATAAATGCTGCGCATATCATCAGCGATCTGATTCAATCGTTTGGACGCCCGGAGATTGTTGGTATAGGTATCTTCAATCGTGCCCGCCATTGGTTGACCATCAAGGGATACAGGGTTCACCAGATCGCGAATATCAGCCAGGAGCGCAACCTGCGGCTTCTGAATAGCCCCAAAAGCATGTCCTTGCTGATTGGTATCAGAAGCAAGGAAGCGGCTCAGTCCAGTGAAATGCTCGTCAGATAAATGCAAAGTGCGCTGTACGCTGTTATGTGCCAAATGCCCCATAGCTAAAGACAGATTCTGAATCGCCAGCGCCAGAGGCAGAGGTTCAAAATTAGAGGTTGGGAAAATCGCGCCGCTAAGGGTTTCACCATTGGCCTCTTTTTCGCTAACGAAGTACTGTTCAACCTGGCTATTTTCCGCCAACGAACGATCGGCATTAACGATCACCGCCGGGTTGTCGTCAGAACTGTTCATCTGAATTTCCAGCATTTGATATGCTTCATTCCACTCGCGACGTGCTTCATTAAGAACAAATACCGTCGTACGGAAAGAGAGCGGATCTTGTAAAGGCCGTCCATCCTGATGCTGCCAGAGATAAGAACCCGCTAGTACATTACGAATACTTGATGCGGTATCCTGAATTCCTGGGAAAGGCCGCACACTTAAGCTTTGGTACAAGAATGGGGCAACGTTGCCATTTAGCGCTTCCAGAGATAAACCAAAGACCGCAGGTGTAACGTTTATGATTTGCCTGGATTCCAGTAAGGCCTGAGCGGAGTATGCTGTTGATATCGCATTTGAAGAGAGAATTGAGAGGGCATCTTTGCCAAGCGGTTCCAGCTTCTCAATACCCGCCTGTTTCAGGGCTTTTGCTGAATCCATCTCGACGCCTTTCACACGAACACGCCACTCGCCAATCATCACGTCGCCAATATGGGATGCAAGCGTTATATCCGCTTCACCAACGGATCCACGTGAGGGCACAACGGGGGTAATATGCTTATTGAGGAACTGCTGATACAGTTTGGCAACCTGCGGTTGGGCTCCGGTATTACCCGTCAACATCGTATTGAGGCGGATCACCATCGCCAAACGCACTAACTCATCAGGCATATCAGGCCCAACACCTGCTGCGTGTGCATGCAGTGCGTTGATATTAAACTCGCGTGAGGCCTGAATAACTTCCGGTGTCAGTTTTCCATGAGCATCGAACAATGATTTATCTTTATTAAGACCGACCCCCACCGTCAACCCGTAAACAGGAACACCTTTACCGGCAGCAATCATCAAAAGTTTGTTCGCTTTATCGACGCGATCCATTGCAGTTGAAGCGATGTCGACTTGTTTTTCTCCTTGAGCAATAGCCCAGGCATCATCCAGTGTCAATGAATGACCATCCAGCGTCACGCTGGTGGCCGAATACGCGAATAACGGAAAAAACAGGGATACGCAGAACGTCGCAATGACAGTCTTCTTCATTTCTAAACTCCTTTTAATAGAGATAAGAAACAGTAACGAAAAAAGTCTGTGCGAAAGTTGAAATAGCCCCTGCATTTATTAAGGCTATTTTTGATATTTCAAAAAAATCGAAATATCAATATTTCAATTTGTTAACAGATAATTCACCAGTTGGAGTAACAGATCACGCCTAGAAGATCACAATTAAGGGCTGTTAATAAATTTTTGTTTGAAGAGAGGTAATTTGCAGATTTGACAGGAAAGGGGGAGATAAAAAACATGCTTCAGCCTTAAATCATAAGACTGAAGCATGTTTTACATTAGTGCGCGTCGATAAACACAATCTTCAGCACAAACAGCAGTGCGACAATGATGACGCACGGGCTGAGATCGCGGAAACGACCGGTACCAATCTTCATCACGCAGTAAGAAATAAAGCCCAGCGCAATACCTTCGGTAATTGAGAAGCTAAATGGCATCATCACGGCGGTAATAAACGCCGGAACCGCTTCAGTCAGGTCATCCCACTTCACACGCGACAGGCTTGATGTCATCAGGACACCAACGTAAATCAACGCACCCGCGGCAGCATAACCCGGTACCATTCCTGCCAACGGAGACAGGAAGATAACCAGCAGGAACAGCAGACCAACGACCACAGCGGTCAGACCGGTACGTCCGCCGACAGAAACGCCGGAAGAAGATTCGATATACGCAGTAACGGAAGACGTCCCGATAAACGCCCCGGTAACTGACGACACGCTATCCACATACAGCGCTTGCTTCATGCGCGGGAACTTGCCCTTCGCATCCGCCAGACCGGCTTTATCAGTAACGCCAATCAGCGTACCGGAGGAGTCGAACAGGTTAACCAGCATGAACGAGAAAATCACACCCGCCAGGCCAATGTTAAACGAACCGGCCAGATCGACATGTCCGATAACGGACATCACGCTCGGTGGCGCAGAAACGATACCGTTGTAATGGACATCGCCCAGCATCCAGCCCAGCAGCGTGGTTACAATGATAGAAATCAGCACCGCTGCATGAATGTTACGTGACGCCAGAATCGCGATGATAAAGAAGCCCAGAATACCAAGCAGTACGCTGTGAGACGTCAGGTTGCCGATCGACACCAGCGTGTCTTTGTTGGCGACGATAACACCAGCGTTTTTCAGCCCCATCATGCCGATAAACAGACCAATACCGCTGGTGATGCCTACGCGCAGGCTAACCGGGATATTGGCAATCATCCAGTAACGAACGCGAAAAATCGTCAGCAGCAGCAGGCCTACCGCGCCCCAGAAGATAGCGCCCATACCAATCTGCCATGACAGACCCATCGCGCCAACGACCACGAAAGCGAAGAATGCGTTCAGGCCCATAGCAGGCGCAAGTGCGACCGGCAGGTTGGCAAACAGGCCCATCAGGATGCTACCAAATGCAGCAATAAGGCAGGTGGTAACAAAGACAGCGCTGGTATCCATGCCAGCCACGCCAAGAATTTGCGGGTTAACAAAAACGATATACACCATCGTCAGGAAGGTGGTTAAACCGGCGATCACTTCGGTCCGTGCCGTCGTGCCATGTTCGCGCAGTTTGAACACGCGTTCCAGCATCCCCTGACCAGAAGCCTGGGTTGTGTGTTGTTGACTCATTATCAATTTCCGAATAAGGAGGGAAAATTCGTCGCTATCCTATACCAAAATGCGACAATAGGGTTGGGTTATGAGCAACTTTTTTCATTGATTTTGCTTATACGGCAACGATTGCGTCACCCAATAATGCATTACGGAAACGTTAAACTTGTTAAAACGGAAATGACATGTCCCAGATAGAAGCCGTATTTTTTGACTGTGACGGTACCCTTGTCGACAGTGAAGTGATTTGTTCTCGCGCGTATGTCAGCATGTTTCAGGCGTTTGGCATTACGCTCGATCTTGAAGAAATTTTCAAACGCTTCAAGGGGGTAAAGCTGTACGAGATCATCGACATTATCAACGAAGAGCACGGTGTCGAACTGGCAAAAGCCGATTTAGAACCGGTTTACCGCGCTGAGGTCGCACGTCTGTTCGATACGGAACTGGAGGTGATTGCCGGTGCCAATGCGCTACTGGACAGCATGGCCGTACCAATGTGTGTGGTATCTAACGGTCCGGTCAGCAAAATGCAGCATTCGCTGGGTAAGCTGGGCATGTTGCACCATTTCCCTGATTTACTGTTCAGCGGCTACGATATTCAGCGTTGGAAGCCCGATCCGGCCCTGATGTTCCATGCGGCGAAAGCGATGGACGTTAACGTTGAGAACTGCATTCTGGTTGATGATTCCAGCGCAGGCGCGCAGGCGGGGATTGCCGCCGGGATGGAAGTGTTCTACTTCTGCGCCGATCCGCACAACAAACCGATTGATCATCCAAAAGTGACGACGTTTACCGATCTGGCACAGTTGCCGGAATTGTGGAAGGCGCGTGGTTGGGATATCGTCGATTAAACAGTAGGCCTGATAAGCAAAGCGCCATCAGGTAAATGGCGCAGAATGCCGGATGCGGCGTAACGCCTTATCCGGCCTACAATAGCGACCCCGGGGGATCCCGGCGAACGCAACAAGCCGCTTATTCTTTCGGATCTTTGCCCGCCAGCAGCTTATCCAGTTCATCGCCGCCCACGTGACGGAAGTCTTGTCCCTTCACGAAGTAGAAGATGTATTCGCAGATATTCTGGCAGCGGTCACCGATACGTTCGATGGAACGTGCGCAGAACAGCGCGGTCAGTACGCTTGGAATGGTGCGTGGGTCTTCCATCATATAAGTCATCAGCTGACGCACGATGCCTTCATATTCCTGGTCAACTTTCTTATCTTCGCGATAAATACGTATCGCTTCGTCCAGATCCATACGCGCAAACGCATCCAGCACATCATGCAGCATTTGTACGGTGTGGCGGCCCAGTGATTCCAGACTTACCAGCAGCGGCTGGTGCTGTTGCGAGAACTTCTCCAGCGCGGTGCGGCAAATTTTGTCCGCCACGTCGCCAATACGTTCCAGCTCAGCGATGGTTTTGATAATCGCCATCACCAGACGCAGGTCGCTCGCTGTCGGTTGACGCTTGGCGATGATGCGCACGCAGGCTTCGTCTATCGCCACTTCCATCATGTTGACGTTCTTATCGCCTTCAATGACGCGCTTCGCCAGCTCGCTGTCCTGGTTGTGCATCGCCGTGATTGCATCAGAAAGCTGCTGCTCGACCATGCCGCCCATGGTCATCACCTGGGTACGGATGCTTTCCAGCTCTGCATTGAACTGGCCGGAAATATGTTTATTAAGGTTAAGGTTATCCACAACAAGCTCCTGAATCAGCCGTAACGACCGGTGATGTAATCTTCAGTTTGTTTCTTCGCGGGCTTGGTGAACAGATCGTCCGTGTTGCTGAACTCAATCAACTCGCCCAGGTACATAAATGCCGTGTGATCGGAACAACGCGCAGCCTGCTGCATGTTGTGGGTAACGATAACGACGGTGTAATCCTCTTTCAGCTCAGTGATCAGCTCTTCGATACGCCCGGTAGAAATAGGGTCGAGCGCTGAACATGGCTCATCAAGCAGAAGCACTTCCGGGCGAATGGCGATACCACGCGCAATACACAGACGCTGCTGCTGACCACCCGAGAGAGAGTACCCGCTCTGGTGTAATTTATCTTTGGTTTCGTTCCACAATGCGGCCTTGGTCAATGCCCACTGCACACGCTCGTCCATATCCGCACGCGAGAGTTTCTCAAACAGACGTACGCCAAAAGCGATGTTGTCGTAGATGGACATCGGAAACGGCGTTGGCTTCTGGAATACCATGCCCACTTTGGCACGCAGCAGAGCGATATCCTGGGTATTGGTGAGAATATTGTCGCCATCCAGCAGGATTTCACCTTCCGCACGCTGCTCCGGGTACAGTTCAAACATTTTGTTGAACGTACGCAGCAGCGTCGATTTACCACAGCCTGACGGCCCGATAAACGCCGTTACCTGGTTTTTAGCAATATCCAGGTTGATGTTCTTCAGGGCATGGAATTTGCCATAGTAGAAGTTCAAATCACGAACCTGAATCTTACCTGGGGCAGTATCAACCATACTCATTTCAATCTTTTCCTCATCCGGCGCCGCATCAGCCACGCCGTAAAAATTAACCGTGTTTCTTCTTCGCGAAAATGACGCGCGCCAGAATGTTCAGCAGCAGTACGCACAGGGTAATAATCAGTACCCCGGCCCAGGCCAGTTGCTGCCACTCAGCAAACGGGCTCATCGCAAACTTAAAGATAGTGACTGGCAGGTTGGCGATAGGCTGCATCATGTCGGTACTCCAGAACTGGTTGGAGAGCGACGTAAACAGCAGCGGAGCCGTTTCACCTGCGATACGTGCAATAGCCAGCAGAACCCCTGTAATGATGCCTGAGACAGATGCCTTCAGGGTGATCGCAGAAATCATCTTCCATTTCGGCGTACCCAGTGCATAGGCGGCTTCACGCAGGCTATCCGGCACCAGCTTGAGCATGTTCTCCGTGGTACGGATAACAATGGGCACCTGCAGCAGCGCCAGCGCGATAACGCCCGCCCAGCCTGAAAAGTGCTCCATTTTTGCTACCACGATGGTGTAAACGAACAGACCGACCACGATTGATGGCGCAGACAGCAGAATGTCATTGATAAAGCGGATGACCTCAGCCAGCCAGGACTTACGTCCGTACTCTGCCAGGTAGATACCCGCCATAATGCCAAGCGGTGTACCAAACACGGTCGCCCACAGAATTAACAGTCCACTACCGGCCAGGGCGTTCGCCAGACCACCACCCGCCGTATTCGGCGGAGGCGTCATTTCGGTGAACAGCGCCAGCGACATACCGTCGATACCGCGGGTGATTGTGGACATCAGGATCCACACCAGCCAGAACAGACCGAATGCCATGGTCGCCATAGAGAGCGTCAGCGCGATGCGGTTCTTCAGGCGGCGACGAGCCTGCATTTTACGGCGGGACTCCGCCAGCGCAGTGGTGTTTTGCATTTCAAGCGTAGCCATTAGCGTGCCCCCTCGTTCTTCGCAAGGCGCATGATCATGAACTTAGACGCCGCCAGTACGATGAAGGTGATCACAAACAGAATCAGACCCAGCTCCATCAATGCAGCAACGTGCAGCCCCGATTCCGCTTCGGCAAATTCATTCGCCAGCGCAGAGGTAATACTGTTGCCCGGCATGTACAGCGAGGCGCTATCGAGCTGGTAGGTGTTACCAATGATAAAGGTCACCGCCATGGTTTCACCCAGCGCACGGCCCAGACCCAGCATCACACCGCCGATCACACCATTTTTGGTGAACGGCAGGACGATACGCCAGATAACTTCCCAGGTGGTACAGCCGATGCCGTAGGCCGACTCTTTCATCAGCACCGGCGTTTGTTCGAACACATCACGCATAACCGCAGCAATGTACGGGATGATCATGATGGCGAGGATCACACCAGCCGCCAGAATACCGATACCAAACGCCGGGCCGGCAAACAGTGCGCCAACAAACGGAATGTTGGAAAGGATGTTTCCGACCGGCTCCTGGAAGTACGTCGCAAACAGCGGGGCAAAGATAAACAGGCCCCACATGCCGTATACGATACTTGGAATTGCTGCCAGCAGTTCAATAGCAATACCCAGCGGACGACGCAGCCAGCCAGGTGCAAGTTCCGTCAGGAACAGCGCAATGCCGAAACTCACCGGAACGGCAATCAGCAATGCAATAAACGAGGTGACCAGCGTACCGTAAATCGGTACCAGCGCGCCGTAGATATCGTTCGGCGCATCCCAGTCTTTGGTCCACAGAAAGGAGAAACCAAATTTCTGAATGCTTGGCCAGGAGGAGATAACCAGAGAAACAATAATGCCACCCAACATCAATAGCACAATCAGCGCAGCCAGTTTTACCAGCGCGCTGAATATCATGTCACCCTTTTTACCCGGTGGGTTAAAAGCAGGCTTGGTTGCAGCCATAAATCACTCTTTAAGTTTGGGCCAGGAAGCACGCATTTTATCGTGCTTCCCGGCTAACGTAATGCCATACCCTTAATAATTCGAGTTGCAGCAAGGCGGCAAGCTTGTGAATACCCAGGAGCATAGATTCACTATGTGACTGGGGTGAACAAGCACAGCCAACACAGCTGCGGCTCGAAGTATGACGGGTATTTAGTACAGCGCTTTACCGCTGCTATCTTTCACGTTGGTCTTCCATGCAGCACGAATCTGCTCAACCACGCTGTCCGGCAGGCTGGCGTAATCCAGGTCATTAGCCTGTTTGCCGCCATTTTTGTATGCCCAGTCGAAGAATTTCAGCACTTCAACGCCCTGCTCAGGCTTCTTCTGCTCTTTATGGACCAGGATGAAGGTGGTGGAAGTGATTGGCCACGCATCGTCACCTTTCTGGTTAGTCAGATCCTGAGCGAAGGTTTTGCTCCAGTCAGCACCTTTAGCGGCGTTGGCAAAGTTTTCTTCGGTCGGGCTTACCGGTTTGCCATCAGCAGAGACCAGCTTGGTGTACGCCAGGTTGTTCTGCTTAGCGTAAGCGTACTCAACGTAGCCGATAGAACCCGGCAGACGCTGTACGAACGCGGCGATACCGTCGTTACCTTTACCGCCCAGACCGGTCGGCCAGTTTACGGTAGAGCCGGAACCAATTTTAGATTTCCACTCTTCGTTCACTTTCGCCAGGTAGCTAGTGAAGACGAAGGAAGTACCGGAACCATCAGCGCGACGCACAACGGCGATATTCTGCGAAGGCAACTTCAGACCCGGGTTCAGTTTGGTGATGGCTTCGTCATCCCACTTCTTAATTTTGCCGAGGTAAATGTCGCCCAGCGTTTTACCGTCCAGCACCAGCTCACCGGATTTCAGGCCAGGGATGTTGACTGCCAGCACCACACCGCCGATAACGGTCGGGAACTGGAACAGGCCTTCTTGCGCCAGTTTCTCGTCAGACAGCGGGGCATCAGAAGCGCCGAAATCAACGGTATTGGCCGTAATTTGTTTTACACCACCGGAGGAGCCGATACCCTGGTAGTTTACTTTGCTACCGGTCTCTTTCTGATAGGTATCTGCCCATTTGGCATACACTGGCGCAGGGAAGGTTGCACCTGCACCTGTCAGGCTCGCTGCTGCAAACGCAGAGAACGCGCTCATGGATAAGGTCGCGGCGACAACAGTTGCGACAGTGGTACGCATAACTTTCATAATGTCTCCTGCACGGTTTTCGTAAATCGTTGTTTGAGTTGCTACTGTGAGCAAAATAGGACAAACAGGTGACAGTTAAATGTACGAAATATGACAGTTTTATGACAATGAAAAACACAGAGAGTCTTTTAGACAAAAACACATTTAAAACAAAATGTTATGCATTACCATGACAATAACATTTCGCTAAAATTTTCTTTTTATGACACTGCAAACAGTAGCTGAAGATGACGGTTTGTCACATAAAACAGGCGGGATAATTGATTAAAAACAGAACAAGTTTAAAAAAAATGCCCCGCTTATAGCAGGGCATGTTCAGTTCAGTACGGATTACTCTACGGTAACCGACTTCGCCAGGTTACGCGGCTGATCCACGTCGGTGCCTTTAATCAGCGCCACATGATACGCCAGCAGCTGCAGCGGAACAGTGTAGAAGATAGGTGCAATAACCTCTTCCACATGCGGCATCTCGATGATGTGCATGTTTTCGCTGCTGGTAAAGCCAGCATCCTGATCAGCAAAGACGTACAGCTGACCGCCACGGGCGCGAACTTCTTCAATGTTGGATTTCAGTTTTTCCAGCAGTTCGTTGTTCGGCGCAACCACGATAACCGGCATATCGGCATCAATCAGCGCCAGCGGACCGTGTTTCAGTTCGCCTGCGGCATATGCTTCAGCGTGAATATAAGAGATCTCTTTCAGCTTCAGCGCGCCTTCCAGCGCAATCGGGTACTGATCGCCACGGCCGAGGAACAGCGCATGGTGTTTGTCTGAGAAACCTTCAGCCAGAGCGGCAATTCGTTTGTCCTGAGACAGCATCTGCTCAATACGGCTCGGCAGCGCCTGCAGACCGTGAACGATTTCCTGCTCAATAGCTACATCCAGGCCTTTCAGACGAGACAGTTTCGCCACCAACATCAGCAGAACAGTCAGCTGAGTGGTAAATGCTTTCGTGGAGGCCACGCCGATTTCGGTACCGGCATTGGTCATCATCGCCAGGTCGGATTCGCGTACCAGAGAAGATCCCGGTACGTTACAAATAGCCAGCGAGCCCAGATAGCCCAGCTCTTTAGATAAGCGCAGACCCGCCAGGGTATCCGCCGTTTCACCAGACTGGGAAAGGGTGATCATCAGGCTGTTACGACGCACGGCAGATTTGCGATAGCGGAACTCGGAAGCGATTTCGACATCACAAGGAATGCCAGCCAGCGATTCAAACCAGTAGCGGGACACCATACCGGAGTTGTACGACGTACCACAGGCGATAATCTGGATATGCTCAACCTGAGACAGCAGCTCGTTGGCATGAGAACCCAGCTCGCTTAAATCCACTTCACCGTGGCTAATGCGCCCGGTCAGCGTGTTTTTAATTGCGTTCGGCTGTTCATAGATCTCTTTCTGCATGTAGTGGCGATAAATACCTTTTTCGCCCGCATCGTATTGCAGATTAGATTCGATATCCTGACGTTTCACTTCCGCGCCAGACTTGTCGAAAATAGAGACCGAACGACGGGTCACTTCCGCGATGTCGCCCTCTTCCAGGAAGATAAAGCGACGGGTTACCGGCAGCAGTGCCAGCTGATCGGAAGCGATAAAGTTCTCACCCATACCCAGACCAATCACCAGCGGGCTGCCAGAACGTGCCGCCAGCAGGGTTTCCGGGTTACGGGTATCCATGATCACCGTGCCGTAGGCACCGCGCAACTGCGGAATAGTACGCAGCACGGCTTCACGCAGCGTACCACCCTGTTCCAGCTCCCAGTGCACCAAGTGAGCAATCACTTCGGTGTCGGTTTCAGAAACAAAGGTGTAGCCACGCGTTTTCAACAGCTCACGCAGTGGTTCATGGTTTTCAATGATGCCGTTATGCACCACAACAATGTGTTCAGAAACATGGGGATGCGCGTTCGCTTCTGAAGGTTCACCGTGTGTCGCCCAGCGGGTGTGAGCGATACCTGTACCACCATGCAGCGGATGTTCTTCCGCAGCAGCAGTCAGCATCTGCACTTTACCCAGACGACGCAGACGGGTCATATTGCCTTCAGCATCGACAACGGCCAGACCAGCAGAGTCATAACCACGATATTCCAGACGACGTAAACCTTCGAGAAGGATTTCAGCTACATCACGCTGCGCGATAGCGCCAACAATTCCACACATATTTTTTTGATTCCGAATTTAGGCATTTTGCCTGTCGTTGTCGGTCAACCTGATACCCGTATTCCGGGCGCCCCGAGCCTTGTAGAGAGTGGGGTTATTTTTATAGGTACTGCTTGTTGAGCGGAGGATTATATTATCCCCTCATCTCTTGTCTGCCTGATGGCGGGCCTACAGAACGTCACCGCACGTAGGCCGCCATCCAGCAAAAATAAATTACTTCTTCTTCACCGGACGCTGCCAGCCCTGTTTATGGACCTGAGGTACACGGCTTAATACCAGTTCGTTATCGGCGACATTACGCGTTACTGTGGTTCCGGCGGCAATCGTCGCACCTTTACCCACGGTGACAGGCGCCACCAGCTGAGTATCAGAACCCACAAACACATCATCACCAATAATGGTTTTAAACTTATTGGCGCCATCGTAGTTGCAGGTAATCGTACCCGCGCCAATATTCACGTTATCGCCAATTTCCGCATCACCCAGATAGGTCAGATGACCGGCTTTAGAGCCTTTACCCAGACGCGCTTTTTTCATTTCGACGAAGTTGCCCACGTGTGCGCCTTCCTGCAGCTCAGCACCCGGGCGCAGACGCGCGAATGGACCGATGGTGCAAGCGGCTTCCAGATGGGCATCTTCCACCACGCTGTACGGGCTAAGCTCACAACCCTCACCAATCACGCTGTTTTTGATGATGCAGCCAGCGCCAATCTTGACGCGATCCCCAACGGTTACGTTACCTTCAATGATAACGTTAGTATCAATTTCAACATCGCGCCCGTGAATCAGCGTACCGCGAAGATCAAAACGTGCAGGATCGCGCAGCATCACGCCCGCCAGCAGCAGTTTTTCTGCCTGCTCGGACTGATAAACACGTTCCAGACGGGATAACTGAAGACGGTTATTTACCCCTTCCGTTTCGCTGATTCGTGCCGGATGTACCGCAGCAATTTCACGTCCTTCCTGATACGCCATCGCGATGATATCGGTGATGTAGTATTCACCCTGCACGTTGTTGTTGGTCAGTTTAGACAGCCAACGCTTCATGTCAGCGCCGTTGGCAATCAGAATGCCAGTGTTGATTTCCTGGATTTGACGCTGCTCGTCGGTTGCATCTTTATGCTCAACAATGCCAGTAACTTTGCCGTTATCACGGGTAATACGCCCATATCCGGATGGATCGTCCAGTTTTACCGTTAACAAACCGATACCGCCCTGCGGTTTGGCTTCACGCAGGCGACGTAAGGTATCGGTAGATATCAGCGGCACATCGCCATAGAGCATTAAAATGTCTTCGTCATCACTAAAGAATGGCGCCGCCTGCTGCATTGCATGGCCGGTACCCAACTGCTCAGCCTGCAGAACCCAATTCAGATTGCCATCTTTCAGAGTCTGTTTAAGCAGATCGCCACCGTGTCCGTAGACAAGATGTACGTGAGTCGCACCTAATTCATTAGCAGCATCAATGACATGCTGAACCATCGGTTTTCCTGCGAGGGTGTGCAGCACTTTAGGAAGATCGGAATACATACGCGTGCCTTTGCCTGCGGCAAGGATCACAACGCTCATAGCATTATTCAACATACACGTCCTGACTGTAATTTGAGAACGAATTTATACCGTTTCACATTGAAAATACTACATTTTTTTCAGCGTAAAATGGACCGAAGATAAAACGTTCAATCGGGGAAATTTCCCCTCTGATAGCTCTCTATTTTCATCTATTTCGGCGTCTTTTGTCTCCCAAAAACCCGGAGTCTGCTCTTATTAAAGCCTTAGGTTAATGTTTTTGCTATTTTTTTACCGCATGAATAAAGCATTACATCAGCATAGTACGATTTTATTTATGTGATTCAGTGAGAAGCAGAAAAACGGGTAGGGAAAATAGAGGAAGAAAGATAGAGAACAAATGATACAGAGAAGGAGGGGGATTTTATAACGGATGGCGCTAGCAGATAAACCGTATTAAGCATCGCGCCACAGAGCAGGTAGGGAACGACTAAACGTCCATGCTGCTGAAAAGGGCGATGATTTTGTTAAACAATTTCATGTTGGTATCCTGTTTTTATCTGAGTTAATTCTGTGACACACATCACATAAAAAGAGTCTACGCCTCATTTTTTAACCGATCAACATTTTTTGTGATGTAAATCACAAAATAATAAAACAGCTTTTTAGTTCCTCTTTTACTGAAACAAATCCATAAAAAAAGCCAGCCTGGAAACCAGACTGGCCTTTGTGATTTTCAAGCCGGTGTTACATCGCTTTTTTGGTCAACTCGATAACGCGCAGTTTCGCGATCGCTTTGGCCAGTTCCGCAGATGCCTGAGCGTAATCCACGTCACCATGAGAGCTCTTAATGTGCTCTTCAGCCTTACGCTTCGCTTCCAGGGCTCTCGCTTCATCGAGATCCTGTCCGCGAATCGCGGTATCAGCCAGTACGGTCACGCTGCCAGGCTGCACTTCGAGAATGCCGCCGGACAGATAGATAAACTCTTCATGACCGAACTGTTTAACGATGCGGATCATACCAGGCTTAATGGCGGTGAGCAGCGGTGCGTGACCCGGGAAAATACCCAGTTCACCTTCACTACCCGTTACCTGGATTTTCTCGACCAGACCAGAGAACATTTGTTGCTCTGCGCTGACGACGTCCAGGTGGTAAGTCATTGCCATATCACCCTCCGATTAAGGCGTTAAAGTTTTTTGGCTTTTTCTACGGCTTCGTCGATAGAACCAACCATGTAGAACGCCTGCTCTGGCAGGTGGTCGTATTCGCCTTCCATGATGCCTTTAAAGCCACGGATGGTGTCTTTCAGGGAAACGTATTTACCCGGAGAACCGGTGAATACTTCCGCAACGAAGAACGGCTGGGACAGGAAGCGCTGGATCTTACGCGCACGTGCTACCACCAGTTTATCTTCTTCAGACAGTTCATCCATACCCAGGATGGCGATGATGTCTTTCAGTTCCTGATAACGCTGCAGCAGGGACTGTACGCCACGCGCGGTGTCGTAGTGTTCCTGACCAACAACCAGCGGATCCAGCTGACGGCTGGTGGAGTCCAGCGGGTCAACTGCCGGGTAGATACCCAGAGATGCGATCTGACGGCTCAGTACCACGGTTGCATCCAAGTGAGCAAAGGTGGTTGCTGGGGATGGGTCAGTCAAGTCATCCGCAGGTACGTATACCGCCTGAACGGAGGTGATAGAACCGGTTTTGGTAGAGGTGATACGTTCCTGAAGAACACCCATCTCTTCCGCCAGGGTCGGCTGGTAGCCTACCGCTGATGGCATACGACCCAGCAGTGCAGATACTTCTGTACCGGCCAGGGTGTAACGATAGATGTTATCAACGAACAGCAGAACGTCACGACCTTCGTCACGGAACTTCTCAGCCATGGTCAGACCGGTCAGCGCAACGCGCAGACGGTTTCCCGGCGGCTCGTTCATCTGGCCATATACCAGGGATACTTTGTCCAGAACGTTGGAGTCGGTCATTTCGTGGTAGAAGTCGTTACCCTCACGAGTACGTTCACCTACGCCCGCAAACACGGAGTAACCGGAGTGTTCGATCGCGATGTTACGGATCAGCTCCATCATGTTTACGGTTTTACCTACACCCGCACCACCGAACAGACCGACTTTACCGCCCTTAGCGAACGGACACATCAGGTCGATAACTTTGATGCCGGTTTCCAGCAGTTCCTGAGAGCTGGACAGCTCTTCGTAGGAAGGTGCCGCGCGGTGGATAGCCCAACGCTCTTCTTCACCGATATCGCCTTTCATGTCGATAGGGTGACCCAGGACGTTCATGATACGACCCAGAGTTGCTTTACCTACCGGGACTTCGATCGGGTGTTCGAGGTCTTTTACTTCCAGACCACGACGCAGACCGTCGGAAGAACCCATGGCGATGGTACGTACGATACCGCCGCCGAGCTGCTGCTGAACTTCCAGCACCAGGCTCTCTTTACCATTCATAACCTCAAGAGCATCGTACACGCGCGGTACGGCATCCTGAGGGAATTCGACGTCAACCACGGCGCCGATTACCTGGACAATTTTTCCAGTAGCCATCTTGAATCCTCTACGAATTAACCTGGTTATACCGCGGATGCACCACCGACGATTTCGGTGAGTTCCTGAGTAATGCTGGCCTGACGAGCTTTGTTGTATACCAACTGCAGCTCTTTAATCAGGCTGCCGCCATTGTCGGTCGCGGCTTTCATCGCCACCATACGTGCGGCCTGCTCGCTGGCCAGGTTTTCTACCACGCCCTGATAAACCTGAGACTCGACATAACGACGCAGCAGGGTATCCAGCAGCGCTTTCGGGTCTGGCTCATACAGGTAATCCCAGGATTTACGCTTCAATTCATCATCATCTGATGCCGGCAGAGGCAGCAGTTGGGTGATGGTTGGCGTCTGAGACATGGTGTTAATAAATTTGTTGCTGACAACGTACAGTCTGTCCAGACGACCTTCATCGTAGGCCTGCAGCATCACTTTAACCGGACCAATCAGTTCGGACAGGGAAGGGTTATCCCCCATACCGGTTACCTGAGCGATCACGTTACCGCCAACGGAGTTAAAGAAAGACACGCCCTTAGAGCCGATCATTGCGATATCGCACTGAACGCCTTTATCGGACCATGTTTTCATATCCGCCAGCAGCTTTTTGAACAGGTTAATGTTCAAGCCACCGCACAGACCACGGTCGGTCGACACCACCAGGTAGCCCACGCGTTTAACGTCGCGTTCTTCCAGGTAAGGGTGCTTATATTCCAGATTACCATTCGCAAGGTGACCAATCACTTTGCGCATGGTCTCTGCATAAGGACGGCTGGCCGCCATGCGATCCTGCGATTTACGCATTTTGGAAGCGGCGACCATCTCCATCGCTTTAGTGATCTTCTGCGTGTTCTGGACGCTTGCGATCTTACTACGTATCTCTTTTGCGCCGGCCATGAGCTTCTCCTCAATGCCTTGCGGTCCGCCCTAAAGCAGACCGCCAGACGTTACCAGGACTGGGTTGCCTTGAAGGAATCGAGGATAGCTTTCAGCTTGCCTTCGATTTCATCGTTATAGCCACCGGACTGGTTGATCTCTTGCATCAGCGGAGCGTGGTCACGGTCAACGTAAGCCAGCAGAGCGGCTTCGAAGCTACCGATTTTCGCCAGTTCCACATCTTCGAGGTAACCGCGTTCAGCCGCAAACAGTACCACACCCTGCTGTGCAACAGACATTGGCGCATACTGTTTCTGCTTCAGCAGTTCAGTTACTTTCTGACCGTGGCTCAGCTGCTTACGCGTAGCTTCATCCAGGTCAGAAGCGAACTGAGAAAACGCTGCCAGTTCACGATACTGTGCCAGAGCGGTACGAATACCACCGGACAGTTTCTTGATGATCTTGGTCTGCGCTGCACCACCTACACGAGATACGGAGATACCCGGGTTAACTGCCGGACGAATACCGGAGTTAAACAGGTTGGTTTCCAGGAAGATCTGACCATCGGTAATGGAAATTACGTTGGTCGGAACGAACGCAGAAACGTCACCCGCCTGGGTTTCGATAATCGGCAGAGCGGTCAGGGAGCCGGTTTTACCTTTAACTTCACCATTGGTGAACTTCTCAACGTATTCCGCGTTTACGCGGGATGCGCGTTCCAGCAGACGGGAGTGGAGGTAAAATACGTCGCCCGGGAATGCTTCACGTCCTGGCGGACGACGCAGCAGCAGGGAAACCTGACGGTAAGCAACGGCCTGTTTAGACAGGTCATCGTAAACGATCAGAGCATCTTCACCGCGGTCACGGAAGTATTCGCCCATTGCGCAACCGGCATATGGCGCCAGGTATTGCAGTGCAGCAGATTCAGACGCGGTCGCCACAACAACGATGGTGTTGGACAGTGCGCCGTGTTCTTCCAGTTTACGAACCACGTTAGAAATGGTGGACGCTTTCTGGCCGATAGCCACGTACACACATTTGATGCCGGAATCACGCTGGTTGATGATGGCATCGATTGCCATCGCAGTTTTACCTGTCTGACGGTCACCGATGATCAGCTCACGCTGGCCACGACCGATTGGGATCATGGCATCAACAGATTTATAACCGGTCTGTACTGGCTGGTCGACGGACTGACGTTCGATTACGCCTGGTGCGATAACTTCGATTGGCGAGAAGCCATCGTTATCAACCGGACCTTTACCGTCAATCGGGGAACCCAGAGTGTTTACCACACGACCCAGCAGGCCACGGCCAACCGGAACTTCCAGAATACGACCCGTACACTTAACCTTCATGCCTTCGGCGAGGTCAGCGTATGGACCCATCACAACTGCACCTACGGAGTCGCGCTCCAGGTTCAGTGCGATAGCGTAACGGTTACCCGGCAGGGAAATCATCTCACCCTGCATACAATCGGCCAGGCCGTGAATGCGGATAACACCGTCACTTACAGAAACAATAGTACCTTCGTTATGAGCTTCGCTCACAACACTGAACTGAGCAATGCGCTGCTTGATCAGTTCGCTGATTTCGGTGGAATTCAGTTGCATGCTCCAGTCCCCTTAAGACTGCAAGACGTCTGCAAGGCGCTCAAGACGGCCGCGTACGCTGCCATCAATGACCATATCACCCGCTCGGATGATTACGCCTGCCATTACAGACTTATCGATTTTGCAATTCAGCTTAACTTTGCGTGACAGACGTTTTTCCATCGCAGCACTAATCTTCGTAAGCTGTTCATCACTCAGTGCATTGGCAGAAGTGACTTCTACCTCAGAGATAGCCTCACTGGCTGCACGCAGGTGAATAAACTGCTCAAGAACATCCGGGAGCGCATTCAGACGGTTATTTTCAGCCATAACCCTAATCAGGTTTTGGCCGCTTTCGTCCAGCTGCTCACCGCACACGGCGATAAACGACTCAGCGAGCGTTTCCGGCGCCAGCGCGCCAGAGAGAAGCTCTGCCATTTGTTCGTTTTTTGTCACCTCAGCGGCAAACGTCAACATATCCTGCCAACGGTCAATGCTTTGGTGCTCAACGGCAAAGTCAAAAGCTGCTTTGGCGTAGGGGCGAGCTACCGTAATAAATTCAGACATCAGCCCCTCCCTCCTTACAGTTCAGCGACAAGTTTGTCCACGATGTCGCTATTAGCAGCTTCATCCACGGAACGTTCGATGATCTTCTCGGCGCCAGCAACAGCCAGGATAGCAACTTGCTTACGCAGCTCTTCGCGAGCACGTTTACGCTCGGCGTCAATTTCCGCCTGCGCCTGTGCCACGATTTTAGTACGTTCCTGCTCTGCTTCAGTTTTAGCTTCGTCCAGGATCTGAGCGCGGCGTTTGTTCGCCTGCTCGATGATTACCTGAGCTTCCGCCTTCGCTTTTTTCAGCTGGTCGGTCGCGCTGGCCTTTGCAAGGTCAAGATCCTTATGTGCTCGTTCTGCAGAAGCAAGGCCGTCAGCAATTTCTTTTTGACGTTTTTCGATGGCAGCCATTAAAGGCGGCCATACGTACTTCATGCAGAACAGAACGAACAGGACAAACGCGATGGCCTGGCCGAGGATTGTTGCGTTAAGATTCACAGCACAATGCCTCTATCTAGTTAACGTTCTGATATTGCTCTTAATTCAAGCAACGCTTACTACGCGACAGCAAACATCACGTACAGACCCAGACCTACAGCGATCATTGGGATTGCATCCACCAGACCCATAACGATAAAGAACTGAGTACGCAGCAGAGGAATCAGATCCGGTTGACGCGCTGCGCCTTCCAGGAATTTACCCCCGAGGATGCCGATACCGATCGCAGCACCGATTGCCGCCAGACCCATCATCACAGCGGCAGCAATGTACAGCAGATCCATATTCAGGTTTTCCATGACAGTCTCCAGTTTGTTTCAGTTAAAACGTAGTAGTGTTGGTAAATTAATGCTCTTCAGATGCCATCGACAGATAGACAATCGTCAGAACCATAAATATGAAGGCTTGCAGCGTGATAATCAGTATGTGGAAAATGGCCCAAGGCACATTCAGGATCCACTGTGACCACCACGGCAACAGACCAGCAATCAGAATGAAAATCAGCTCACCGGCATACATGTTGCCGAACAGTCGCAGACCAAGAGAGATTGGTTTGGACAGCAGGCTTACCCCTTCAAGGATTAAGTTGACAGGGATGAACGCCCAGTGATTGAACGGCTGCAGCGTCAACTCTTTCGCGAAGCCACCGATGCCTTTCATTTTGATGCTGTAGAACAGAATGAGGATAAATACGCCCAGCGCCATCGACAGGGTGATGTTCACGTCAGCAGACGGAACCACACGCAGAGCCGGTAGGCCAAAGATATGCTCACCGATGTACGGCAGCAGGTCGATAGGCAGCAAATCCATCAAGTTCATCAGGAATACCCAGACGAAAATCGTCAGGGCCAGCGGAGCAATCAGCTTGCTTTTGCCATGGTACATGTCTTTCACGCTACCATGCACAAAGCCGATTACCAGCTCAATCGCGGTCTGAAATTTACCTGGTACGCCGCTGGTCGCCTTTTTGGCTACGCTACGGAACATAAGCAGGAACAACAGACCCAGAACCACCGAGAAGAAAATGGAGTCAATATTGAGCGTCCAGAAGGTGGCTGGGGGGTTGTGCGGATCCACCAGCGAGAATGTACGTAGGTCCAACTGAAGGTTATTCAGATGGTGTCCTATGTAATCCTGCGGCGTCATATTTTCTGAAGCCATGATGCCTTTACCCTTTGTTGTTAATTACAGCCGGCGCCAGTATCTGAACCACCAGCACCAAAACCCACGTAACGATCAGCGGCATGAATACCGCTTTCAAAACAGCCAACGCCACCACCAACAACACCAGCATCGCTAAGACCTTAAAGGCTTCGCCGAAAGCGAACGACCAAGCTACTCGGCCCTTCGCTGGTGTATGTACCTGGTGACGCCAGGCAAATATCATAAACAACACATTCGGCAGTAGCACTGCCAATCCTCCACACAACGCGGAGATGCCCCAGAAAGGGTCTTTGAGGCTAAACAGCAATCCACTTGCCATTACTACCAGAAGCTGTGTGAGCAAAAGCTTACGAGCAACGTTTCGACTCAAGAGCGACATAGACATCACGTTTTTACTCCTGCTCCCTTCGAGGTATGCCGCGTGTCGTATAAAACGTTCTTTATGGCTTAGAGTCAAGCATCAAAAAGCGGACAAATTATACGGTGCGCCTTCGTGATTTCAAACAATAAGTAGCTAAAAAGTGAATAAATGTTTAAATATTTTTCGCTGCCCCACATTTATTACTTTTAGGCAAACTGTGAACGATCATGCAAAACTGCAAATGCCGCGAAAACACTGGCGTCAAAGCGTGCACCAGATCACATATTGAACATATTCACCTTCGCATAATTTATTTACGTGGCAAATGATGCCTTTTCATCTTTTTGATATTTAAGCGTAAAAATAGCCACTATTTCAAAAACAACGCCTAACAACAAAAAAACCGCTCATTGACATTTATAATAAAAAATTAACAAGAGCGGTGATTCTTACGTTCTATTTTTAGCAGACTGATATTTTCACAGCTGACTTGTTTCGCTTTTAACAAAAAACGGTACGTTATAGTTATGATGCAAAACCGTAAGGCACTGGTGAAATGCAACGACATTTAACCACACTATTCCTTATGACTTTTAACACCTGAGCACCCGTTTTTTCTCTATTTTTTTTGATAAAAATTAAATTTTGTTTGGCTTAATAACCACCAGATGACGTTCGCCATCCAGTTGCGGAACGCGTAATTTTTCGACGGACTCAACGCTGAATTCTACTGGCAGCGAGTCAATTTCATCTGCAGGCAACTGCCCTTTTAGCGCATAAAAACGCCCATCCTGGCCCGGCAAATGATGACACCAGCTCACCATATCATTGAGTGACGCAAAAGCGCGGCTAATCACCCCATCAAACGGCGGTTCTGAAGGAAATTCTTCAACGCGGCTTTGTACTGGAGTGATGTTAGTAAGCGCAAGCTCATGCTGCACCTGACGCAAGAAACGAACACGTTTTCCCAGACTATCCAACAGTGTGAAATGCGCTTCTGGGCGCACGATAGAGAGCGGAATTCCCGGCAGGCCCGGTCCCGTACCTACATCGATAAAACGCTCACCCTTCAGATACGGTGCAACGACAATGCTGTCCAGAATATGGCGCACCAGCATTTCGTTGGGATCCCGCACCGACGTCAGGTTGTACGCTTTGTTCCATTTGTGCAGCATATCGACATACGCAATCAGCTGATTTTTCTGGTGATCGGTAAGAGAAATACCGGCATCAGCCAGCAGACGAGAGAGTTTGTTGAGCACGGTCGTTACCTGTTAATAATCAAATGCCCGATGCGCTTTCGCTTATCGGGCCTATAAATTTGTACGGCGGGCAAGCGAAGCGCCCCCGCCAAAATAGTGTTATCAAGCGCTGCGGCGCAGCATACCTTGTTTTTTCAGCCATACCAGCAGAATGGAGATGGCGGCAGGCGTTATGCCGGAAATACGCGATGCCTGACCGATCGAGACGGGTTTGTGATCGTTCAGCTTAGCGATGACTTCATTCGACAAGCCAGAGACCTGACGATAATCCAGCGTTGCAGGCAACAAGGTGTTTTCATTGCGCTGTTGTCTTTCAATTTCTTCCAGCTGACGGGCGATATACCCTTCGTATTTCACCTGGATCTCAACCTGTTCCGCGGCCTGAGCATCGTCAAGCGCGGGTGCGAACGCAGATAAAGAGGTCAACTGAGCATAGGTCATATCCGGGCGACGCAGCAGATCTTCACCGCTCGCTTCACGTGACAGAGGAGTCGCCAGGTGAGCATTCACTTCTGCTGCGGACTCCGCTAACGGATTCACCCAGGTTGATTTAAGACGTTGGCGTTCCTGTTCGATGCGCTCCAGCTTCTCGTTGAAGCGAGCCCAACGCTCATCGTCCACCAGACCCAGTTCACGACCAATTTCGGTCAGACGCAGATCGGCGTTATCTTCGCGCAGCATCAAGCGGTATTCAGCGCGAGATGTGAACATACGGTACGGTTCTTTGGTGCCCAGCGTACACAGGTCGTCCACCAACACGCCAAGATAAGCCTGATCGCGACGCGGCGCCCAACCCTCTTTCTCCGCTGACAAGCGTGCGGCGTTCAGACCTGCCAGCATGCCTTGCGCGGCGGCTTCTTCATAACCGGTTGTACCGTTAATCTGGCCCGCAAAGAACAGACCCTGGATGAATTTGCTTTCCAGAGTGGGTTTCAGGTCGCGCGGATCGAAGAAATCATACTCAATCGCGTAGCCAGGGCGGACGATTCTGGCATTTTCCATCCCTTGCATGGAGCGGACAATTTGCATCTGCACATCGAACGGCAGGCTGGTGGAGATGCCATTCGGGTAAATTTCGTTAGACGTCAGTCCTTCCGGTTCGAGGAAGATCTGATGCTGGTTACGATCGGCAAAGCGCATCACTTTGTCTTCGATCGACGGGCAGTAGCGTGGACCGATACCTTCGATCACGCCAGCATACATCGGACTACGATCGAGGTTATTGCGGATCACGTCATGGGTTCTTTCATTGGTATGCGTGATGTAACACGGCATCTGCCGCGGATGTTGAGAAGCATCGCCCAGGAATGAGAAGACCGGCATCGGGTTATCGCTGTTTTGCTGGCCGAGCACGCTGAAATCAATCGTGCGCGCATCGATACGCGGCGGTGTACCGGTTTTCAGGCGGCTGACGCGCAGCGGCAGTTCACGCAGACGGCGTGACAGCGGGATGGACGGCGGATCGCCAGCACGGCCACCGCTGTAATTGTCCAGACCAATATGAATTTTGCCGTCGAGGAAAGTCCCCACGGTTAATACGACCGCTTTGGCACGGAACTTCAGTCCCATTTGGGTCACTGCGCCCACGACACGATCGTTTTCAACAATCAGATCTTCAACCGCCTGTTGGAAGATCATCAGATTGGGTTGATTCTCCAGCGCAGTGCGTACCGCCTGGCGATAGAGCACACGATCGGCCTGAGCTCGGGTAGCGCGAACGGCTGGCCCTTTGCTTGCGTTTAGTATCCTAAACTGGATACCCGCGTGGTCGATCGCTTTTGCCATTAACCCACCAAGCGCATCCACTTCTTTTACCAGGTGTCCCTTCCCAATACCGCCGATCGCCGGGTTGCAGCTCATCTGCCCCAGAGTGTCGATATTGTGTGTCAAAAGCAGAGTCTGTTGACCCATTCGCGCCGCGGCCATTGCGGCCTCGGTGCCTGCATGACCCCCGCCAATGATGATGACGTCAAAAGGATCCTGATAAAACATGGTAATTGCCTCGCATAACGCGGTGTGAAAATGGATTGAAGCCCGGGCCGTGGATTCTACTCAACTTTAGTCGATGGAGAAAGACCTGGGATCCTGGGTATTAAAAAGAAGATCTTTTTATTTAGAGATCTGTTTTATTGTGATCTCTTATTAGGATCGCACCTTTCTGTGGATAAGGACGATCCTTTAAGTAAGATCAACAGGTTGCTGAGGATCATTAGCTGTGAATGATCGGTGATCCTGGTCCGTATAAGCTGGGATCAGAATGAAGGGTTATACACAACTCAAAAACTGAACAATAGTTGTTCTTGGGATAACTACCGGTTGATCCAAGCTTTTAACCAGAGTTATCCACATAAAAAAGTACGATCTTTACAAATCTCTGAGCAACGGATGCCATGATCCCAGCCAAATTTCAGCCGGATCTTCCGGAATTTCATGTTCCAGCACGTTGATCCTGAGCGTTTCGCCGATCTGTTTTGCCCCACAGGCCTTCAATTCGGCTTCAAGCTTGTCGATTGCGCCGCAAAAGGTGTCATATTCACGACTACCGATCCCGATTGCACCAAAGCGCACTTGTGACAGGTCCGGCTTTTGCTCGCGTAACGCATCATATAAAGGTTGCAGATTGTCAGGAATGTCTCCCGCACCGTGCGTGGAGCTGATAATCAGCCAGATCCCGTCAGTCGGAACCTCTTCAAGCATTGGCCCATGCAGTATTTCGCTGGAAAAACCGGCGTCGTCCAGCTTTTCAGCCAGATGCTCTGCTACATATTCCGCACTGCCAAGCGTACTACCGCTGATAAGAGTGATGTCTGCCATGATCGCCCACCTTTATAAAGAGGGCGTATTGTACGCTGTGAGCGAGCTGGGATCTACCTGTGGAAAAATAGGGGATTAAAAAACCCGATCATGGCTTGATGGTACGCATGATCGGGTTTTGCAGGACGATCAGAGTTTCCGTGGACTGAATTTCGTCAATTGTTTGGATCTTGTTGATAAGTACCTGCTGCAATGCGTCGATCGACTTGCACATCACCTTAATAAAGATGCTGTAGTGTCCGGTGGTGTAATACGCTTCGGTCACTTCATCGAGGCTTTCCAGTCTGGCCAGCGCTGACGGATAGTCTTTCGCACTTTTCAGGATGATGCCGATAAAGCAGCCGACGTCATAACCCAATTGTTTGGGACTAACATCAATCCGCGCACCGGTAATAATCCCGGCTTGCTTCATCTTTTCTACGCGAACGTGAATTGTTCCTGGGCTGACGCCGAACTGTTTGGCTAATTCTGCGTAGGCGGTACGAGCATTTTCCATTAAGGCGTCAAGAATGCCGCGGTCCAGATTGTCGATCTGATAATTTTCCATAGGTTTTTCTTATGTAGATTAATGATTCCCTCTATTTTAGACGTAATTTTTAACGAATCAAAATCGAAGTCGGCTTTTTGTTTGTTGATTATTGAATATTACCTCCATTCTGTTGCTTAATCATAGGCAACAGGACACAGGAGTACACATAATGAAAACCGCTTACATTGCCAAACAACGTCAAATTAGCTTCGTAAAATCTCATTTTTCTCGCCAGCTGGAAGAGCGTTTAGGCCTGATCGAAGTTCAGGCTCCGATCCTCAGCCGCGTTGGAGATGGCACGCAGGATAACTTGTCGGGTTGTGAAAAAGCGGTGCAGGTGAAGGTTAAAGCATTGCCAGACGCTCAATTCGAAGTGGTTCATTCACTGGCGAAGTGGAAGCGTCAAACGTTAGGACAACACGACTTTAGCGCAGGCGAAGGGCTGTACACGCACATGAAAGCCCTGCGTCCCGATGAAGATCGCCTCTCCCCGCTGCACTCAGTGTACGTTGACCAGTGGGACTGGGAGCGCGTGATGGGCGACGGTGAGCGTCAATTCTCCACTCTGAAAAGCACGGTAGAGGCTATCTGGGCGGGAATTAAGGCCACTGAAGCTGCGGTTAGCAAAGAGTTTGGTCTGGCACCGTTCCTGCCAGAGCAGATCCACTTTGTTCATAGCCAGGAGCTGTTAACCCGTTATCCGGATCTTGATGCAAAAGGTCGTGAACGTGCGATCGCTAAAGAGCTGGGCGCGGTATTCCTGGTGGGAATCGGCGGTAAGCTCAGTGACGGTCACCGTCATGACGTACGTGCGCCGGATTATGATGACTGGAGTTCAGCGTCCGAGCTGGGTCACGCCGGTCTGAACGGGGATATTCTGGTCTGGAACCCGGTACTGGAAGATGCGTTTGAGCTGTCTTCTATGGGGATCCGTGTGGATGCTGACGCCCTGAAACACCAGCTGTCTTTGACCGGTGATGAAGATCGCCTGAGTCTGGAGTGGCACCAGGCGCTGCTGCGTGGTGAAATGCCGCAGACAATTGGTGGCGGGATTGGGCAGTCGCGTCTGACCATGCTGTTGCTGCAATTACCGCACATTGGTCAGGTTCAGTGTGGCGTATGGCCGGCCCAGGTACGTGAAAGCGTCGCCTCTCTGCTGTAATAATTAACGCCGCCAGCGTCTGAGCAGGCGGCTTCGCATCCCGGTATCAAAGCGCCAGATATGATCGAAAATGCGCATGATGCCGGGTTTGCCATGTGCTGACATCGCCACCGCGTGAAAACGGTGCTGGTGCACCCGCTGTAATTCCCCCACTTTGCTGACGACTTCATCGGGCAATCGCTGAGCGATAAAATCTGAGATCACCACCGCATCGGCATCAAACCATTCCCGACCCTGCATGCGTTCAATAATGGCGCGAAAACAACTGGCAATATCAGTGCCGCCACGAAAGCGCTGACTTAAAAAACGAATTGCCTGTTCAATACCCTCCGGGCCGGACAGCTCATAGCGCACCACTTCTGTTGAAAACAGCATAATGAAACAGCGCCGGTTATCGGCAAGAGCGACGCGCATTAACGCCAGACAAAAGGCTTTCGCACACTGCTCATTAAACCCGCCCATCGATCCCGAGGTATCGACGCAGACGATAAAAGGCCCACGCGGCTGCTCGTCAAAATCCTGATGCACCACCGGACGTTCCGTTACTTTCTCACGCCATGCTTCGCCGTGCAGGCGGTAGGTCAGCAGTTGCTTTTCCACCAGCCGTCGGTAGAACTCGTATTCCAGTTCGGTAATGCCCAACGTGGCCAGTTCTGGCGGTAACAGGCGCAGGATATCGTCACTTTGCTGGATGCCATCCACCTGCTCCGGGACGGTTGCCGGTTCGCGCACCAGCGTACGGAAGGTTTCCATTGGCGCATCTTTACGCGGCACGGATTTCGCTTCTCTGGAACGACCTAACTGCTCGGCCAGGCGCTGGAGTTCGGGTTGTTGCGTCAGGAATTCGCCATACTTCACCATCAACTGATAATCACCGCGCTTGATTTGGCCCGCGCTCATATCCCACAACCGGCCTGCGGCGTTGTCATTTTCCGCCAGTACAGGTTCCAGTTGCCCGCTAAGGGTCATCCGTTCCTGTACTTCACTGAGCAAATGTTCGCGCTCTTCTTCCAGAAGTTGCTGATTAAGCGTTGTGGTTTGCACCACCAGGCTCAGGCGCCAGCGCTGGAGAAAAAGCGTATGTAGGGCGGGCGTAAAGGTGCTGTTGTCATTGACCAGTTGCTGCGCTTGCCCAGCCCAGGGCGAATGGAGTCGATGCAATAGCGATAATATTTGCGGTAGTTGAACGATAAACTGCGCATGAGAGAGAAGCTGGCTTTGTTGATAACAAATGACCTCTTCTGCCAACTCTGGCGGCACATGGGTATCTTTGAGGCGGCTACGCAAAGATTCACGCCAGCGCGGTATATCTTCAGCGATCGCTTTTTTGAGGCGCGGGAATTTTTTAAAAAAGACCACCATCTTTGGAGAAGCCAGCAGGGCGACGATCATCTCTTCGATCATCGCCTCTTCGCTGACTGCCAGCATGATGTTGAGTGTATCAAGGGTCAGCATTGTTGCGCCTGGCGGATTTGCGCCCCGACATCCTGCAGGCTGGCTTCAATACGGCCTAACCAGTCGCTATGAATAAACAGGCATTTTTGCTGTTCGCTGAATGCGCTGTGCTGCTGATGCCACTCGTTATCGAGCGCTTCAAGCTCCTGTTTTATCTCTGCGGGCATACTCTCTTGCGAAGTACCCGGCAGCGCCAGGCGAGAACCTTGTAAACTGACATCGCGCACAACCAGATGCTGTGCGCTATCGACTTCCATATTCAGTGTTTGGGCAAAGCCGATCCCGTTTAATTTTCCGCGGATTTCACCGCCTTTTGTTAGCCACAGTTCCAGCGCACTGCGTTCGAAAGCAATATGGATAACTTCCATATCATGCAGCTTTAAAGGCTTTTGTAGCAGTAATGTCACGACTGAAGACGTAGCTTCTGGCGGTAAATCATAATGAGGGCGGCGACTGAACATTCCGCCCTGACGGATTACCGTGAACGCCGTTTTGTCGCTTTGTTGCTGCTGGAGTTGAATGCGGCGCTGCACAATGCTGCCCAGGCGCGTCAGCATGGCTTGCTGCTGCCAGGCGTGTCCGGTCATCAATATTTCCAGCTGCTGTTGCATCAGATTCAGGCTTTGCGCGTCATACCACAGGCAATCTTTCAGCAGGATCAGGTCGATAGGTACTACCGCATCACGTCCGCTAAAGAAAGCGCTGGCCTGGAGTAAGCGGATCGCTTTTTTCCAGCGACGATCGGACACATAAGGAGCATTCGGTAACACGTCCAACTGCTGGCGCAGCGTGAAAATGAGCTCAAACACGCGATCGGGAAGCTTGATCGCACCAATGTCCTTTTGCCACTGGTGATACTCTTCATCCGTCACCTGCAATGATGCCGGGACCGGATTATCACTTTCATCCTGCTGACTTAGCAGCATGGAGCGGAAATTGGCCTTGTCCTGAACTTTATCCAGCCACAGACGAATCAGCATACGGTCGTACAGCGCTTCCAGGCTGCTGTCGGCTTCAGGCAGTTCGTTGGAAGCAGCCACCAGCAGACGCATCGGAATTTTTTCTTCATACGCGCCGTTACGGAAGTGACGTTCGTTGATGGCAGTCAACAGGGTGTTAAGAATTGCCGGGCCTGCTTTCCAGATTTCATCGAGAAAAACGATTTCAGCTTCAGGAAGATAGCCCGCCGTTAAGCGTTCATAGCGACCTTCGTCTTTAAGGGCTTGAATAGACAACGGGCCGAAAACCTCTTCCGGCGTAGAGAAGCGCGTCATCAGGTATTCAAAAGCGCGTGCATTTTGGAAGGCAAACTTCAGTCGGCGGGCTATTAAGCTTTTTGCGATCCCCGGGGGGCCTAATAAGAAAACACTCTCGCCGCTGAGCGCAGCCAGCAGACACAGACGAATGGCGTGGCTACGTTCATAAAGTCCCTTTTCCAGCGCATTGCTCAGACGGGAAATTCTTTCCGCTAATAAATGTGGGTGAGCCATAATGAAGTGGCGTCCTTTCGCCAAATGTACTGCATAAACTGCGAGTATAGATGCTTCACACCATTGCAGTAATAGACTGAAGGTGCGCTTATTTTTCTTTGAGCCAGATTAATCTGGTCTCATTTAGGGGTACGATTTTGTGATTAATCGTGCATACTGTGCGCCTTTTTGTGGGCCAAGGGACGACGCACACATTTCTTATATATACACCAAATCAATCAAGCTGCACCAAGGCGGCAATGGAGTTTTCTTCTGGGATGGGGGGAATAACGAATGCAGCCCACACGGAGTGGCTTGAAAGATGATGTGTATAAACGAAAGACGAGTCTATGAGCACTGATAATAAACAATCATTGTCTGCGATTACCCTTGCGGCCATTGGGGTTGTCTACGGTGATATTGGTACCAGCCCACTTTATACGCTTCGTGAATGTTTGTCCGGCCAGTTTGGTTTTGGCGTTGAACGTGATGCCGTGTTTGGTTTTCTCTCGCTGATTTTCTGGCTGCTGATCTTTGTTGTCTCCATTAAATACCTGACGTTTGTCATGCGCGCAGATAACGCCGGAGAAGGCGGGATCCTGACGCTGATGTCATTGGCCGGGCGCAATACCTCGGCGCGAACAACCTCCATGCTGGTCATTATGGGATTGATAGGCGGCAGCTTCTTCTATGGTGAAGTGGTGATTACGCCAGCCATTTCTGTGATGTCGGCAATTGAAGGTCTGGAGATCGTTGCCCCGCAACTGGATACCTGGATAGTTCCGCTCTCGATAATTGTGTTGACCCTGCTATTTTTGATTCAAAAACACGGTACCGGCATGGTCGGTAAGCTGTTTGCGCCGATTATGTTGCTGTGGTTCCTGACGCTCGCGGTGTTAGGTGTACGCAGTATTATTGGCAATCCGGAAGTGCTGCAGGCGCTCAATCCGTATTGGGCGGTGCATTTCTTCCTCGAATTCAAAACGCTGTCATTTATCGCACTGGGTGCGGTGGTGCTGTCGATTACCGGTGTTGAAGCGCTGTATGCGGATATGGGCCACTTCGGTAAATTGCCGATTCGTCTGGCGTGGTTCTCCGTGGTATTGCCTTCACTGGTGCTGAACTATTTTGGGCAGGGCGCGTTGCTGTTAAAGCATCCTGAAGCGATCAAAAACCCGTTCTTCCTGCTGGCGCCGGACTGGGCATTAATCCCATTGTTGATCCTCGCCGCGCTGGCAACGGTCATCGCCTCTCAGGCGGTTATCTCCGGCGTCTTCTCGCTGACGCGTCAGGCCGTACGTCTTGGGTATTTATCGCCGATGCGTATCATCCATACCTCGGAAATGGAATCGGGCCAGATCTACATTCCTTTCGTTAACTGGATGCTCTATTTTGCGGTAGTTATCGTGATAGTAAGCTTTGAACACTCCAGTAACCTTGCCGCAGCGTACGGGATTGCGGTGACGGGAACGATGGTGCTGACCTCAATTTTGTCGACCACCGTGGCGCGCAAAAACTGGCACTGGAATAAATACTTCGTCTTCCTGATCCTGGTGGCGTTCTTGTGCGTCGATGTTCCGCTGTTCTCCGCGAACCTCGATAAACTGATTTCCGGCGGTTGGCTGCCTCTGACGCTGGGTCTGGTGATGTTCACCATCATGACCACCTGGAAAAGCGAACGCTTCCGTCTGCTGCGTCGCATGCATGAGCACGGTAACTCTCTGGAGGCGATGATAGCTTCTCTGGAGAAATCACCACCGGTACGCGTGCCGGGAACGGCGGTGTATATGTCCCGCGCACTGAACGTCATCCCGTTTGCGCTTCTGCATAACCTCAAACACAACAAGGTGCTGCATGAGCGCGTTATTCTGCTGACGCTGCGCACGGAAGATGCGCCCTATGTTCACAACGTGCGTAGGGTACAGATTGAGCAGTTATCGCCCACCTTCTGGCGCGTGGTGGCCAGCTACGGTTGGCGCGAAACGCCGAATGTGGAGGAAGTGTTCCATCGCTGCGGTCTGGAAGGCTTAAGCTGCCGGATGATGGAAACGTCCTTCTTTATGTCGCATGAGTCGCTGATTGTCGGTAAACGACCATGGTATTTGCGTCTGCGCGGCAAGCTGTATCTGCTGCTACAGCGCAACGCGCTGCGTGCGCCGGACCAGTTTGAAATCCCACCGAACCGGGTTATTGAGCTCGGTACTCAGGTAGAGATTTAATCTCATCGACGCCCTCTTTCATCGCGAAAGGGGGCGTTTTGTTTTGCCCCTCCCAGTTTTCATTTCATCAAATGATAATCCTTGCGAAACGTTTCGATGACGATCACATTTTCGCAACGTCGCGGTGGTTTTGTGTCCACTCTTCGCACTACACTTATCTCCAGCGAAACGTTTCGCTAGTGGGGAAAGAAAATGAAGAAAGGCACGGTACTCAACTCTGAAATTTCAACGGTGATCTCCCGTCTGGGGCATACCGATACGCTGGTGGTGTGTGATGCAGGTTTACCCATCCCGAACAGCACAACGCGTATCGATATGGCATTAACCCAGGGCGTACCTTCTTTTATGCAGGTACTTGATGTGGTTACACGTGAAATGCAGGTCGAGGCGGCCATTCTCGCGTCGGAAATTAAACAACATAATCCGCAACTCCACGAAACGTTGCTCAACCATATTGAGCAACTGCAACAACACCAGGGAAACACCATAGAAATTCGTTACACCACGCATGAACAATTCAAAAAACAAACCGCAGACAGTCAGGCGGTAATTCGCAGCGGAGAGTGTTCTCCGTATGCGAATATCATTCTCTGTGCTGGCGTCACGTTCTGAGGCCATCATGAACGCATTACTGCAACTCAAAGGGATCGATAAAGCGTTCCCGGGCGTAAAAGCGCTGTCCGGCGCCGCGCTGAATGTCTATCCAGGCCGCGTAATGGCGCTGGTGGGCGAAAACGGCGCGGGAAAATCCACCATGATGAAAGTGCTGACCGGGATCTATACCCGTGATGCCGGTTCTTTATTGTGGCTGGGGAAAGAAACCACCTTTAATGGCCCTAAATCCTCCCAGGAAGCCGGAATCGGCATCATCCACCAGGAGCTGAACCTGATCCCGCAACTCACCATCGCTGAGAACATTTTTCTCGGTCGTGAGTTTGTGAATCGCTTTGGCAAAATTGACTGGAAGAAGATGTATGCCGAAGCCGATCTGCTGCTCGCCAAACTGAATCTGCGTTTTAAAAGCGACAAACTGGTTGGTGAGCTGTCGATTGGCGATCAGCAGATGGTTGAAATTGCCAAAGTGCTGAGCTTTGAATCGAAGGTCATCATTATGGATGAACCGACGGATGCCCTCACCGATACCGAAACCGAGTCCCTGTTCCGCGTCATCCGCGAACTGAAATCCCAGGGACGCGGCATTGTCTATATTTCTCACCGCATGAAAGAGATCTTCGAGATTTGCGATGACGTAACCGTCTTCCGCGATGGGCAGTTTATTGCCGAGCGTGAAGTCGCCTCGCTTACCGAAGACTCGCTGATTGAAATGATGGTGGGACGTAAGCTGGAAGATCAGTACCCGCGCCTTGAAAAAGCACCGGGTGATATTCGCCTGAAGGTCGATAACCTGTGCGGTCCTGGCGTAAACGATGTCTCGTTCACGCTGCGTAAAGGCGAGATCCTTGGCGTATCGGGGCTGATGGGGGCTGGACGTACCGAGCTGATGAAAGTCTTGTACGGCGCACTGCCACGCACCAGCGGCTACGTCACGCTTGATGGCCATGAAGTTGTCACCCGTTCGCCGCAGGATGGGTTGGCTAACGGCATCGTCTATATTTCTGAAGACCGTAAACGCGATGGTTTAGTGCTGGGCATGTCGGTGAAAGAGAACATGTCACTAACCGCGCTGCGTTATTTCAGCCGCGCCGGTGGAAGCCTTAAACATAAAGATGAGCAGCAGGCGGTGGGTGATTTTATTCGTCTGTTCAATGTTAAAACCCCATCAATGGAACAGGCTATCGGTCTGCTCTCCGGTGGTAACCAACAGAAAGTGGCGATTGCGCGCGGTCTGATGACCCGACCAAAAGTCCTGATCCTTGATGAACCAACGCGCGGTGTTGATGTTGGGGCCAAGAAAGAAATCTATCAGCTTATCAACCAGTTTAAGGCCGATGGGTTGAGCATCATTCTGGTCTCCTCTGAGATGCCAGAAGTATTGGGTATGAGCGATCGAATTATCGTTATGCATGAAGGGCATCTCGGCGGTGAGTTCACTCGCGAGCAGGCCACTCAGGAAGTATTAATGGCTGCCGCTGTGGGCAAGCTTAATCGCGTGAATCAGGAGTAAAAAAGATGACTACCCAGGCTGTTTCTGGTCGCCGTTATTTCACTAAAGCATGGCTTCTGGAGCAAAAGTCGCTCATCGCTCTGTTAGTGCTGATCGCGATTGTTTCCACCATGAGCCCTAACTTTTTTACCGTTAATAACCTGTTCAACATTCTCCAGCAAACGTCGGTGAACGCCATCATGGCCGTCGGTATGACGCTGGTTATCCTGACGTCGGGTATCGATCTGTCCGTCGGTTCCTTGCTGGCGCTTACCGGCGCGGTAGCGGCTTCGATTGTAGGGATTGAGGTCAATGCACTGGTGGCTGTTGCTGCGGCCCTGGCGCTCGGCGCTGCCATTGGCGCGGTAACCGGAGTGATTGTTGCGAAAGGCCGGGTGCAGGCGTTTATTGCAACGCTGGTGATGATGCTGCTGCTGCGCGGCGTGACCATGGTGTACACCAACGGCAGTCCGGTTAATACCGGGTTTACTGACAATGCCGATCTGTTTGGCTGGTTTGGTATTGGTCGTCCGTTAGGCATCCCTACGCCAGTGTGGATCATGGGGATTGTCTTCCTCGCGGCGTGGTACATGTTGCACCACACTCGTCTGGGTCGTTATATCTATGCGCTGGGTGGTAACGAAGCGGCAACGCGTTTGTCCGGTATCAGCGTCAGTAAAATCAAAATTATCGTTTACTCACTGTGCGGTCTGCTGGCATCGCTGGCGGGCATCATTGAAGTAGCGCGCCTCTCCTCTGCGCAGCCAACGGCAGGTACTGGCTATGAGCTGGATGCTATCGCAGCGGTAGTGTTAGGCGGTACCAGCCTGGCGGGTGGTAAAGGACGTATTGTTGGGACGCTGATCGGCGCATTGATTCTTGGTTTCCTCAATAATGGTTTGAATTTGTTAGGTGTATCCTCCTATTACCAGATGATCGTCAAAGCGGTGGTGATTTTGCTGGCGGTACTGGTAGACAACAAAAAGCAGTAACAACGATTACAGGACATCTTAAATATGAACATGAAAAAACTGGCTACCCTGGTTTCTGCTGTTGCGCTAAGCGCCACCGTGAGCGCGAATGCGATGGCGAAAGATACCATTGCGCTGGTGGTCTCCACCCTCAACAACCCGTTCTTTGTTTCTCTGAAGGATGGGGCGCAAAAAGAGGCGGATAAGCTGGGTTACAACCTGGTGATTCTGGACTCGCAGAACAACCCGGCGAAAGAGCTGGCTAACGTTCAGGACTTAACGGTTCGTGGAACTAAAATTCTGCTGATCAACCCGACCGACTCTGATGCCGTTGGTAACGCTGTGAAAATGGCTAACCAGGCAAAAATTCCGGTTATTACCCTTGACCGTGTTGCCTCCAAAGGTGAAGTGGTAAGTCACATTGCGTCTGATAACGTGCTGGGCGGCAAAATTGCGGGTGATTACATCGCGAAGAAAGCAGGTGAAGGCGCGAAAGTTATCGAACTGCAGGGTATTGCTGGTACTTCAGCGGCGCGTGAGCGTGGCGACGGTTTCCAGCAGGCCGTTGCGGCACACAAATTTAACGTACTGGCCAGTCAGCCGGCAGACTTCGACCGCACCAAAGGTCTGAACGTCATGCAGAATCTGCTGACCGCGCATCCTGATGTGCAAGCCGTATTTGCCCAGAACGATGAAATGGCGCTGGGTGCGCTGCGCGCACTGCAAACCGCGGGTAAATCTGATGTGATGGTGGTTGGATTTGACGGCACTCCAGATGGCGAAAAAGCAGTAAATGATGGCAAACTGGCTGCGACTATTGCTCAGCTGCCGGATCAGATCGGCGCGAAAGGCGTTGAGACTGCGGATAAGGTCCTGAAAGGCGAGAAGGTTCAGGCTAAATATCCGGTTGACCTGAAGCTGGTCATCAAGCAGTAATACCGATTCAGGTCGCTCGCGGCCTGATGGAGACATAAATACGCCATCCCTGAACTCGGTTCTGCAGATGAAAGCGTAAAAAGAAAAGCAGGGCACGCGCCACCCTAACCCGGTGGCGCACTTTGACTTGGAACACCAAATATGAAAACCGCAGGCAACCTCGTTGTTCTTGGCAGCATCAATGCCGATCACATCCTTAACCTTAACTCTTTCCCTACTCCTGGTGAAACCGTAACCGGTAGCCATTATCAGGTCGCATTTGGCGGTAAAGGCGCGAATCAGGCTGTTGCTGCGGGTCGTAGTGGCGCGAATATCGCATTCATTGCCTGTACGGGCGATGATGATATTGGCGAAAGTGTGCGTAAACAGTTAGCCAAAGACAACATCGATATTGCGCCGATTAGCGTAATTTCGGGGGAATCGACCGGTGTGGCGTTGATTTTTGTGAATGGTGAAGGTGAGAACGTTATCGGCATTCATGCTGGAGCGAACGCAGCTCTTTCGCCAGCGTTGGTGGAAGCACAGCATGAGCGTATTGCTCAGGCGTCCGCCTTACTTATGCAGTTAGAATCGCCGATCGAAAGCGTATTGGCTGCGGCAAAGATTGCACATCAAAATAAGACCATGGTCGCCCTGAACCCTGCACCGGCACGTGAACTTTCTGATGAACTGCTGGCGCTGGTGGATATTATTACCCCGAATGAAACCGAGGCTGAAAAGCTGACGGGGATCCGGGTCGAAAACGATGAAGACGCGGCCAAAGCGGCGCAGGCATTGCACGCTAAAGGTATCCATACTGTACTGATTACCTTAGGTAGTCGCGGTGTGTGGGCCAGCGTTAATGGTGAAGGTCAGCGTGTGCCCGGTTTTAAAGTGGAAGCCGTTGATACTATTGCCGCTGGAGACACCTTTAATGGCGCGTTAATTACAGCGTTGCTGGAAGAGACTCCGCTGCCTGAAGCGATCCGTTTTGCGCATGCCGCTGCGGCGATTGCGGTTACCCGTAAAGGCGCACAGCCTTCCGTTCCGTGGCGCGAAGAAATAGAAGCGTTTTTAAGTCAACAGAGGTAACGCTTGGCTACAATGAAGGACGTCGCCCGCCTGGCGGGTGTTTCCACGTCGACGGTTTCTCACGTCATTAATAAAGATCGCTTTGTCAGTGAGGCTGTCACTGACAAAGTAGAAGCTGCGATTAAAGCGCTTAACTACGCGCCCTCTGCGCTGGCGCGCAGCCTCAAGTTAAACCAAACCCGCACGATTGGCATGTTAATTACTGCCAGTACCAACCCCTTCTATTCTGAGCTGGTGCGCGGCGTTGAACGTAGCTGTTTTGAGCGCGGCTACAGCCTGGTACTGTGCAATACCGAAGGTGATGAACAGCGCATGAACCGTAACCTGGAAACGCTGATGCAAAAACGCGTGGACGGCTTGCTGCTGCTCTGCACGGAAACACATCAGCCTTCCAGAGAGATAATGCAGCGTTATCCTTCTATACCGACCGTGATGATGGACTGGTCGCCTTTTGATGGTGAAAGCGATCTGATTCAGGATAACTCCTTGTTGGGCGGGGATTTAGCCACACAACATCTTATCGAGAAAGGTTTTACGCGCATTGCCTGTATCACCGGCCCACTGGATAAAACCCCGGCGCGTTTGCGTCTGGAAGGATATCGGGCAGCAATGAAGCGGGCGGGGTTGCCTGTCCCGGAAGGCTACGAGATTACCGGTGACTTTGAGTTCGGTGGCGGCTTTGCAGCTATGCAAACGTTGCTGTCGCATAAACAGCGACCGCAGGCCGTTTTTACCGGCAATGATGCAATGGCGGTTGGCGCGTATCAGGCTCTGTACCAGTCGGGATTGCGCATTCCGCAGGATATGGCGGTGGTGGGGTATGATGATATCGAGCTGGCGCGCTATATGACGCCGCCCCTGACGACCATCCATCAACCAAAAGATGAATTGGGCGAACTGGCCATCGATGTCTTAATTCACCGGATGGCGCAGCCCGCATTACAGCAACAGCGTTTGCAGCTTACTCCTGTTTTGATTGAGCGGGGGTCGGTTTAGGTTTGTGCCGATCTTTGATCAGGTTACGTCCATCTTTGGCTTTTAGCAGCATAAACATCAGCGCGGATATTACCGTGATAGCGCCCATCGTCATAAAGGTGTAGTGGAACTGCTCGACCGTATTGGTTCCTTCCATACCTTCATAGATACGCAGCACGGCGGCGCTGATGGCAACCCCTAAACTGATTGATAACTGCTGAGTAACGGCCAATACGCTGTTGCCGCTGCTGGCGTTTTCATCGGTCAGATCCGCCAGAGTGATGGTATTCATTGAAGTAAACTGGGTGGACATCGCCATACCTAAAATGAACAACGGCAGGATTAGCATCCAGACCGGCATGGCAGGAGATTGCAAAGCGAACTGCGCAATCATCAGGCCGATAAATACCGTAACACCCACCAGTGTGGTCCTGTAGCCGAGTTTGCGCAGAACCTGCGTCACCATGGATTTTGCCAGAATTGAACCCAACGCCGTTGGCGCCATCATGCAACCGGCTATCAGAGCCGGATATCCAAAGCCTACCTGCAGCATGAGCGGCATTAAGAAGGGCACACACCCTGTACCCAGGCGAGTGGCGAGGTTTCCGGCGATCCCAACAGAAAATGTCCGAGTCTTAAATATCGGAAGCGATATAAGCGGCGTTGGGTGACGACGCGCATGGCGAATATAGGCGAGTAGTAACAACACACTGGCAAGAATAATACCGAGTGCGACCCAGGTCTCGACAAGCTTCTCACCGAACAATTCAACGCCGCTGGAAAACAACACCAGGCTTAAACCAAACAGAAAGAAACCGGTCATATCAAAACCGCGGCGTGGCGTGGTGAAGTTCGGCATATATTTGCGGGCATAGAAGATACCGGCAATGCCAATTGGAATATTAATCAGGAAGATCCAGTGCCAACTGGCCCATGTAACCAGTACACCGCCCAATACCGGACCTAAAATCGGCCCCACAAGTCCAGGCATGGTGACGAAGTTAAGCACCGGAAGCAGTTCGCTGCGGGGGTAAGCGCGTAACAGTGCCAGACGGGCAACGGGCATCATCATGGCGCCACCGATACCCTGAATGACACGGAAAATCACCAGCTCGCTTAAGGAACTGGACAGCGCACAGGCCAGCGATCCCAGTGTAAACAGGCTAACGGCAATCATAAAGACGCGCCGAGTGCCGAACCTGTCTGCAAGCCATCCACTCACCGGGATAAGCATTGCGACCGTCAGGGTGTAGCTGATAATGGCCGACTGCATGGCGAGTGGAGAGCGGTTAAGACTATGTGCTATTGCGGGTAGGGCGGTATTGAGGATAGTGGCGTCTAGTGCCTGCATAAAAAAGGCCATGGCTGCTATCCACGGTAGCCCGGCCATACTGCGTGATTTCTTTTCCGACATATTATTTATCCGGTAACACGTTCGGTGCTATCAGCAATGCCTGACAGGCAGCAAAGGCGCGATCGCCATCGCTATCATCTATTGCATCGACAATGGCCTGGTGCAAATCTAGTTTCACCACATCGTTATAAGTAATAGAGGTAAAGTAGGTCTGGTAAACCGAATGGAACAGAGATGCAAAGGAAATAAGGAACGGATTCGCACTCATTTCATAGATGTGCTCATGCCAGGCGATATCAACCTCAATCCAGCGTTCACGTCTGAAGTTTCTTTTCAGCTCGACCATCTCTTCCATTAGCGTGTTGAGATGCGCTTTCTGTTCAGCCGTACCTATGGTCGCCGCCAGTAAACACGCCTGAGGCTCCAGGCTGATACGCATCACCAGAAAATGTTTAATAACCTGCGGGAAATTATCTTCCGTCATCCACCAGGTGAGTAGCTCCTGGTCGAGGAAATTCCAGTTTGCTTGCGGCATAACGCGTGTACCAATACGTGGGCGCGGTAATACCATACCTTTTGCCGTTAATGTTTTTACCGCCTCTCTTACCGCAGTGCGACTTACGCCAAACTGATCGCCCAGCTCTATTTCGCCAGGCAATATAGCGCCCGGCGCGTATTCACCTTTTAATATTCGCTGAGCCAGCTTTTCGGCCAGAACGTAGGACAAGTTTTTCTGTGCGGCTAGCTGTTGGGCATTTAACGGCATGAATGTTCTTCCTTACTCTTTTTCTTATTCATTAGTATGCCACCTGGAAGTGTGATTGCGGCTGCAAAAACGGCAATTTGCTTATTTTATGGCATGTTAATGGTTGTTTTGGTGAAAAAACACGCACTCAGAAAGTTATTTTAAATTTCCCCTTGTCAGCCTGAAATAACTCCCTATAATGCGCCTCCACTGACACGGAACAACGGATTACAAGCCGCCGGGTCAGCGGGGTTCCACTGAGAACTTCGGCGAAGAAAGCGAAATTAAATGCTTGACTTCGTAGCGGGATGGCGTAATATGCACACCCCGCGCCGCTGAGAAAAAGCGAAGCGGCACTGCTCTTTAACAATTTATCAGACAATCTGTGTGGGCACTCGAAGATACGGATTCTTAACGTCGCAAGACGAAAAATGAATACCAAGTCTCTGAGTGAACATACGTAATTCATTACGAAGTTTAATTCACGAGCATCAAACTTAAATTGAAGAGTTTGATCATGGCTCAGATTGAACGCTGGCGGCAGGCCTAACACATGCAAGTCGAACGGTAGCACAGAGGAGCTTGCTCCTTGGGTGACGAGTGGCGGACGGGTGAGTAATGTCTGGGAAACTGCCCGATGGAGGGGGATAACTACTGGAAACGGTAGCTAATACCGCATAACGTCGCAAGACCAAAGAGGGGGACCTTCGGGCCTCTTGCCATCGGATGTGCCCAGATGGGATTAGCTAGTAGGTGGGGTAACGGCTCACCTAGGCGACGATCCCTAGCTGGTCTGAGAGGATGACCAGCCACACTGGAACTGAGACACGGTCCAGACTCCTACGGGAGGCAGCAGTGGGGAATATTGCACAATGGGCGCAAGCCTGATGCAGCCATGCCGCGTGTATGAAGAAGGCCTTCGGGTTGTAAAGTACTTTCAGCGAGGAGGAAGGTGTTGTGGTTAATAACCGCAGCAATTGACGTTACTCGCAGAAGAAGCACCGGCTAACTCCGTGCCAGCAGCCGCGGTAATACGGAGGGTGCAAGCGTTAATCGGAATTACTGGGCGTAAAGCGCACGCAGGCGGTCTGTCAAGTCGGATGTGAAATCCCCGGGCTCAACCTGGGAACTGCATCCGAAACTGGCAGGCTAGAGTCTTGTAGAGGGGGGTAGAATTCCAGGTGTAGCGGTGAAATGCGTAGAGATCTGGAGGAATACCGGTGGCGAAGGCGGCCCCCTGGACAAAGACTGACGCTCAGGTGCGAAAGCGTGGGGAGCAAACAGGATTAGATACCCTGGTAGTCCACGCCGTAAACGATGTCGACTTGGAGGTTGTGCCCTTGAGGCGTGGCTTCCGGAGCTAACGCGTTAAGTCGACCGCCTGGGGAGTACGGCCGCAAGG